>Ga0180012_1000035_pt1 | contig 73324 bp, 77 predicted proteins | sample KR11_S2_MetaG_FD_122243 | JGI IMG/M metagenome (GOLD analysis project Ga0180012, IMG submission 122243) | Groundwater microbial communities from the Olkiluoto Island deep subsurface site, Finland - KR11_S2_MetaG | ecosystem: Environmental > Aquatic > Deep subsurface > Groundwater | place...
CCCACGTCGCCAGGGGGAGACCATTTTCCGCGGACCCCGGGGAAAGGCTCTCGCGTCCTTCCTCTTCCCCCGGCGCCGGCTCCGCCTCGCCACAACGCCTTGTGGTGTATCCGCGACGGAACGGGATGAGTTTAGGGCGAGGCGGGAAGGCGGGGAAGAATCGTCGTGCTGAGTACTGAATTTATTGGGGAATCGGGGGCGGGCTTCCCCGTCTGGGTGTAGTGTGGGGCGGGGATGCTTCGAGGCCCTCGCTTTGCGAGGGCACCTCAGCATGAGGGGTGCACGATGGGGGCTCTCACCGCTGGTTGGCCATGGGAATGCCTCGCCAGGGCGCACGACGATAGCCCTCACCCTGAGGTGGGAGCGTCAGCGACCCTCGAAGGGCGGGGGCGGATGGGGTGCAGTGGGGTCGGAGTCTGCCGCTGGATGCTTCGAGGCCAGACCTTGCGGCCAGGCACCTCAGCATGAGGGCCCTCGCAAGGCGGGCGCCTCAGCCTGAGGGGGGCGGCCGGGTGGTTGATTTTGCGAGAAATGCAATCAAGAATGGTGGCTCTATCTGGGGACCGAAGCGATGGAAGTCACGGTCTACATTCTCCGCTGCCGGGATGGCTCCTACTATACCGGCTCACCAAGCAATCGATCGAAGCGCGGCTTTGGGAACACAATGCGGGCGTGTACGACGGCTACACGGCGCGCCGGCGGCCTGTCGAACTGGTGTTCATCGAGGTTTATGATCGCATCCTCGATGCCATTGCGCGCGAGCGGCAGATCAAGGGGTGGAACCGGCAGAAGAAGGAGGCATTGATTGCCTATGCCTACGAGGCGCTTCCCGATCTGTCCCATCGTGGGCCCGTCAGGAGCGGAGGTCAGGTCTCCGAAGGCCCGATCTCATCATCGCGTGGCAGGGAATAGAATGGGGCGTCTGCGGCCGAATGTTTCGAGGCATGGGGAGTAGAGATCGGGGCCGGATGCTTCGAGGCCCTCGCTTTGCGAGGGCACCTCAGCATGAGGGGGAGTGCATGGCCCGCCCTGAGCCCCACCTCAGGCGTCCGGGCGCACAACGGAATAGGCGCACAACGGAAGCCCTCACCCTGAGGTGGGAGCGCAAGCGACCCTCGAAGGGCGTGGGCGCCTTGGCTGCCTGCGTTGACGATGGCTGGGGACACCCTCGCCGCCTCCGCGAGGTCGTCATCCTCGGGCCTGACCCGAGGATCCACGACACGAGGCCGGGACGCCTGACGCCCGCCATGCCCCCTCACCAACAAAATCTGAGGTTTAGCCTTCGGCTAAGCCCTCGATTTTGTAACCTCTCCCACAAGGGGAGAGGTCGGACGTCGCGCGTATCGCGGCAGATCAGCAGCAGGTCAGGCGGCCTGCTCACATTTCGGGCACGTCAAAAACCTCGCCGGGGCGGAGCGCGCGGAAGCGGGTTGGCGGGATGGCGGCGGCGGAGAGGGCCTTTGACAGGTCCTCGACCGGGGCCTCGATCGCCTCGTCGGTGAGCTGGAAGGTGCCGAAATGGTGGCCGACGGCGTTGGCGGCGTTGCAGAGGCGGAAGCCTTCGACGGCCTCTTCCGGGTTCTGGTGCTGGCCCTTCATGAACCAGCGCGGCTCGTAGGCGCCGATCGGCAGGTTGGCGAGGCGGAAGGCGCCGTGCTTTTCGGCGGCGGCGCGGTAGTTGATGCCGTCGTGAAAGCCGGTGTCGCCGATGTGATAGATTTTGCCTGCCGGGGTCGAGAGCACGAAGGCGGCCCAGAGCGCCATGCGCCGGTCCCGCATCCCGCGCGCCGACCAGTGGTGGCAGGGCTCGGCATGGATGGACAGCACGTCCCAGTATTGCAGGTGGTCGCCCCAGTCCATGTCGGAAATCTTGGCCTCGGGCAGGGCGCGGTGGATGATCGTGTCGTTGCCGAGCGGGGTGACGATATGCGGCCCATGCTCCTCGACGAGGCGGGCGAGCGTCGGCAGGTCGAGATGGTCGTAGTGATTGTGGGTGACGAGCACTACGTCGATCGGCGGCAGGTCCTCGAAGGCGACACCCGGCTTTGCCACCCGCTTCGGGCCGGCAAAGGAGAAGGGGCTGGCGCGCTTCGACCAGACCGGGTCGGTCAGGATGTTGAGGCCCGCCACCTGGATCAAGAGCGTGGCGTGGCCGATCATGGTGACGCGCAGGTCGGCGCCGTCGACCCGCTCGCGCAGCGGCGCCGACGCCGGACCCTGCGCCACGCGTTTCGGCCAGCGGGCGCGTTTGCCGTTGGTCTGCCATTTGATGAGGTCGCGCATGCCGCCGGGCTCGACACCCTCAGGGTTGAAGAAGCGCTTGCCGTCGAAATGGTCGGAGACGGGGCCGGTATAGTAGGGATTGGCGGGTTTGGCTGACATGGACGACCGTGACCGTTGAGGGAGAGGTGAATTTGGGGACGCGCGCGGCGCTTGGGAAGGTGCGGGCCCGCCGAATCCGCGCTTTTGCCCGCCAGCCTTGACTTTTCCGGCCCTTTGCTGTTAATCGCCCCCAATCTGCGAAGAGACAAGCACTCCGAGCCGCCGACCGGGACCCGTCAAGGTATAAAGAGATCCCGGAGGTCAACACCCGACAGCGCGATGCGCCCTCGGGTGCATTTTGGCTTTGCGTCTTGTTTTCAGCGCGGGAAAGACCAACGTTTCGGGGATCCGAAACGATAAGGAAGAGCCGATGTTTGATAACCTCCAGGACCGCCTTGGTTCCATTCTGAATGGACTGACCGGCCGTGGCGCCTTGTCGGATGCCGATGTTTCCGCAGCGCTACGCGAGGTGCGCCGTGCGCTTCTGGAAGCCGACGTGGCGCTCGAGGTCGTGCGCAACTTCACCGACCGGGTCCGCGAGAAGGCTGTCGGCGCGGCGGTGCTGAAATCGATCAAGCCCGGGCAGATGGTCGTCAAGATCGTCCATGACGAGCTGGTCGAAATGCTGGGCTCGGAAGGCGTCGGCGTCGACCTGAACGCCGCGGCCCCGGTCGTCATCATGATGGTCGGCCTGCAGGGCTCGGGCAAGACCACCACCACCGGCAAGATCGCCAAGCGGCTGACCGACCGCGAGCGCAAGAAGGTCCTGATGGCCTCGCTCGACACGCGTCGTCCGGCCGCCCAGGAACAGCTGCGCCAGCTCGGGGTGCAGACCGGCATCGACGTGCTGCCTGTTATCGCCGGCCAGTCGCCGACCGATATCGCCAGCCGCGCCGTGCAGGCCGCCAAGCTCGGCGGCCATGACGTCGTCATCCTCGACACCGCCGGCCGTACGCATATCGACGAACCCTTGATGGTCGAGATGGCCGACATCAAGAAGAATGCCAAGCCGCATGAAATCCTGCTGGTCGCCGATGCGCTGACCGGCCAGGACGCCGTCAACCTCGCCCGCAATTTCGACGAACGCGTCGGCATCACCGGTCTCGTCTTGACCCGCATGGACGGCGACGGCCGCGGCGGTGCGGCCCTTTCGATGCGCGCCGTCACCGGCAAGCCGATCAAGCTGATCGGCGTCGGCGAAAAGATGTTGGAGCTCGAGGAGTTCCATCCGCGGCGCATTGCCGACCGTATCCTCGGCATGGGCGACATCGTTTCGCTCGTCGAGAAAGCGGCGGAGAACATCGACGCCGAAAAGGCGGCCGCCATGGCCGCCAAGATGGCCAAGGGCAAGTTCGATCTCGACGACCTCGCCGACCAGCTGCGGCAGATGCAGAAGATGGGCGGCATGGGCGGCATCATGGGCCTGATGCCCGGCATGTCGGGCATGAAGGACAAGATGGCGGCCGCCGGTCTGAACGACAAACTGTTCGGCCGCCAGATCGCCATCATCCAGTCGATGACCAAGGCCGAGCGGGCCAATCCCGAAATTCTCAAGCACTCCCGCAAGAAGCGCATCGCGGCCGGCTCCGGCACGGACGCCGCCGAAATCAACAAGCTGCTCAAGATGCATCGCCAGATGGCCGACATGATGAAGGCCATGGGCGGCAAGAAGGGCGGCGGCATGATGAAGCAGATGATGGGCGGCCTCGCCGGCAAGATGGGTCTCGGTGGCATGGGCGGCATGGGTGGAATGCCGGACCTGTCCAGCCTCGACCCGAAGCAGCTCGAAGCGCTGGCCAAGCAGGCGGAAGCCGCCGGCCTCAAGCCGCCGCCGGGCCTCGGCGGCATGGGCGGCCTGCCCGGAATGGGTGGCGGCCTGCCGGGTCTCGGCGGCGCGAAACTGCCCGGTCTCGGCGGTCTGCCGGGCCTGCCGAAGAAGAAGTGAGGAGAGCTGTGATGACCGATGCATCCGTCAAGGAACAGCTTTCCGGCTATCGCCAGTCGATCGACAATATCGACGCGGCGCTGGTCCACATGCTGGCCGAACGCTTCCGCTGCACCAAGGCGGTCGGTGTTCTCAAGGCCAAGTACGATCTGCCGCCGGCCGACCCGGCGCGCGAGGAATACCAGATCGCCCGCCTGCGCCACCTGGCCCAGGATGCGCATCTGGACCCGGATTTCGCTGAGAAGTTCCTGAACTTCATCATCAAGGAAGTCATCCGGCATCATGAAGCCATTGCCGCCGAGCACGGCGGCGTTACCGAAAAGACCGCCTGACGGCGATCCCGACCAACCCGGACCGCCTGAAAGGGCGGCCCGACCAGACCCCGGACCGCCGGAAGGCGGCTCTGACAAGAACCCCGGACCGCCGGAAGGCGGCCCTAACAAGAACCAAGGAGTAAACCCATGTCCCTCAAGATTCGTCTCGCCCGTGGCGGTTCCAAGAAGCGCCCCTACTACCAGATCGTCATCGCCGACGCCCGCTCGCCGCGCGACGGCCGCTTCCTGGAAAAGGTCGGTTCGTGGAACCCGATGCTCGGCAAGGACAATGAAAAGCGCGTCGAACTGAACGGCGAACGCATCCAGGAATGGCTCGCCAAGGGCGCCCAGCCGACCGACCGCGTCCTGCGCTTCCTCGCCGAAGCCGGCATCGCCACCCGCGACGCCCGCAGCAACCCGGAAAAGGCAAAGCCGGGCAAGAAGGCTGTCGAGCGCATCAAGGAACGCGAAATGAAGGCTGCCGAAGCCGCTGCCGCCGCTGCCGAAGCCGCCGCGGAATAAGCCTCATCTCTTGCGATGATCGACGGGCGGCGGGGTATCCTGCCGCCCGTTTTCCGTTTCCATTTGCCGCACTTCGCCGTAAAAGGGCGAGGACAAACCTTGCCGACCGGAAAAGACCGAAGCGATGAGCAAACTCGAAAATCCGATATTGATGGCCGTGGTCGGTGCGGCGCAGGGCCTGCGCGGCGAGGTCAGGGTCAAGACCTTCACCGCCGACCCGATGGCGCTCGGCGAATACGGCCATCTGCGCAGCGCCGACGGCCGGGTGTTCGAGATCCTCGACATCCGCGAGGCGAAGAATGTCGTGGTGGTGCGCTTCCGCGGCATCAACGACCGCAATGCGGCCGAGGCGCTGAACGGGCTGGAGCTCTATGTCGAGCGCGACGCGCTGCCGGACGACGAGCTCGACGAGGACGAATTCTACTATGCCGATCTCGAGGGCCTGGAGGTCTATGACGCCGAAGGCCAGCACTACGGCGCGGTGACCGGGGTCTATGATTTCGGCGCCGGCGACCTCCTGGAGCTCAAGGGTCCGGGCAAGCGTCCGGTGCTGATCCCGTTCTCGGAGGCTGCCGTGCTGGAGATCGACCTCGAGGGTGGCCGCATCCTCGTCGATCCGACCGCCGCCGGCCTCAAGGACGAGGACGAGGGCAAGCCCTATGGCGCCGGGGCCAAGGGAAAGCCGCCGCGGGACAATTCGTGAGCCCGGCCGCGATGGCGTTCAAGGCGAGCATTCTCACCCTCTATCCCGACATGTTCCCGGGCCATCTCGGCCAGGCGCTGGCCGGCCGGGCGCTGGAGCGCGGCGACTGGTCGCTGGAGGCGGTGCAGATCCGCGATTTCGCGCTGGACAAGCACCGGAGCGTCGACGACACGCCGTCGGGCGGCGGGGCCGGCATGGTGCTCAGACCCGACGTGCTGGCCCGCGCCATCGATTCCATCGCCGATGACGGGCGCCCGCGCCTGCTGATGAGCCCGCGGGGCCGTCCGCTCACCCAGCAGAGGGTGCGCGAACTGGCCGAAGGCGAGGGCGTCGTCATCGTCTGCGGCCGTTTCGAAGGCGTCGACCAGCGGGTGATCGAGGCGCGGCGGCTCGAGGAAATTTCCATCGGCGACTATATTCTCTCGGGCGGCGAGCCGGCGGCCCTCACCCTGCTCGATGCCGTGGTGCGCATCCTGCCCGGCGTCATGGGCAACCAGCTGTCGGGCGTGCACGAAAGCTTCGAGGGCGGGCTCTTGGAGCATCCGCACTATACCCGTCCGCAGGTGTTCGAGGATCGCGAGATCCCGGCTGTGCTCACTTCCGGGAATCACGCGGCGATCGAGGCCTGGCGCCACGAGCAGGCGCTGAAGCTGACCGCCGAGCGGCGGCCGGACCTGCTGAAGTAGGTCAGGGCGGCGAACCCGCGGTTACCCAGCCCTGCCCTTCGCTTGGGCTCAGGGCGTTCGTCATTCGAAACGATTCGCTGGATCGTTTCGTCGGCTTCGCCGACCATTCCTCATCCCGTGACGAAATAATAGATCGCAAGGCCGAGGCCGGCGGCCACCACGAGCCAGCGCAGCAGGGCCTGGGGCACGCGGCGGGCGATCGCCACGCCGGCATAGCCGCCGAGCGCCACGGCTGGCACCATGATCGCCGCATGCAGCCAAGAGACCGCACCGGCGGTCGAGAAGACGATGATGGCGACGGCGGCGATGACGATCGACAGGAAATTCTTCAGGGCGTTGAGCCGGTGATAGTCGCCGCCGCTGGCAAGTCCGAGCGAGGCGAGCATCATGATGCCCATGCCGGCACCGAAGAAACCGCCGTAGAACGAGGTGACGGCCTGCAGGGCGAGGCCAAGCGGGGTAGCCGGATGGCTCTGGCCGGCCTGTTTCGGGCGAAGTTTCGGTCCGGCGGCGAAGACGGCCGTGGCGGCGATCAGAAGCCAGGGCACCATGGCGCGGAAGGCCGGGTTGGACAGCGAGATCAGGAACAGCGCGCCGCCGAGCGCGCCGAGCGCCGAGACAAGGCCGAGGATCAGCGCGCTCTTCCACAGGCCGGCAAATTCGCGGCGATAGGCGAGCGTCGAGGTGATGTAGCCGGGGAACTGGGTGATCGACGAGGTGGCGTTGGCGGCGATCGGCGGCAGGCCGGCCAGCGTCATGGCGCCGAAGGTCAGGAAGGTGCCGCCGCCGGCGATGGCATTGACGATGCCGGAGAGGAAGCCGGCGATGAACAGCAGGAGAATGGTGGCGATCGACATGTTGAGCTTTCCCCGGTGGTCGAGAACGGTTATTCGTTCACGCCCCGGACCGCAATGGCGGCGATCGGAGAAAAATGTACGGCAAGGGATGACAAACACCAGGCTTTGGTGTATTGGCCGCGTCGGAAATGGGCCCAGCCCGTCTGCCACAAACAAAGAGCATGCGTATCCGCTCGCGCCTGACAAGGCAAAATCCGGAGGCTTTGACCGATGGATGCAAGAGCGCTCTGGCTGTTTCAGAAGAACTAGAGGTTAGACATGAACATCATTCAGCAACTGGAAGCCGAACAGGCTGCCAAGATCGAAGCCAAGCGCGGCGCCCCGCTGCCGAAGTTCGAAGCCGGCGATACCGTGCGCGTCAACGTGCGCGTGACGGAAGGCAACCGTACCCGCGTACAGGCCTATGAAGGCGTCTGCATCGCCCGTTCGGGTGGCGGCATCAACGAGAGCTTCACCGTTCGCAAGATCTCCTACGGCGAAGGCGTCGAGCGCGTATTCCCGGTCTACTCGCCGCTGGTCGAAGGCGTCGAAATCGTTCGCCGCGGTAAGGTCCGTCGCGCCAAGCTCTACTACCTGCGCGATCGTCGCGGCAAGTCGGCTCGTATCGTCGAGAACACCGGCACCCGCGCCCGCAAGCTGAACGACGCCGAACGCGCCGCCGTTGCCGAGGAAAAGGCACGTCTGGAAGCTGAAAAGGTCGCAGCAGCACAGGCTCTGGCCGCCGAAAAGGCAGCCGCCGAAGCCGCTGAAGCCAAGGCCGCCGCAGAAGCTGCTGCCGCAGCCGAAGCTGCACCGGCCGAAGGCGCCGCAGAATAAGATTTCCCGTCACGGGATTTTGGACAAGGCGGCCTTCGGGCCGCCTTTTTCGTTTCTGGCCCAGCTTCGGCCGGATGCGGCCTGGGGTGCGGCGCTGAGGCGCGGGCGCCGATCTTGCGAGGCTTTGCGCGGACTGCTACCACTTGCCCCGTTGAGGGGACTTCGAATGCGCCGTTCGGGATCGACATTGCCGGTCGTGGTGCGCGCCTTGTGCGTGATCGCGCTGCTTGCCGTCGGTTTCTCGCATCGCGCCCCGTCCTTCGCCTCCCCGGCTCTTTCCGCCGCGGAAATCGCGGCCATGACGCTGCCCGACGGCAGCGTGCCGGAGCTCTGCCTGCCCGGCGACATGGACGACGGAAAGGCGCAATCGGGCTTCAATCACTGCGAGGCCTGCCTCATCTCCGCGTCGGTGCTGCTGCCGGCGCCTACGGACCTCACCGGCAAGCGCCTTGCCGCGGCCGTCGACGTGCTGCTTCCGCCGCGCGTGGAAGCCTTCTATCGCCAGCTCTTCCCTCCCAATGCCGCACCCCGTGCGCCGCCCCATCTGGCCCTTGCCTGAGCCCGGTCGCGTGAGCGAGACATCGCTTGCGTCCGGAATCATTCATCGAGGCCGGTAGAGACGCATCCTGCATGCGCAACCGGCCGGAACGCCGGATTTCGTCATGCTGCAATTCACGCTCAAGGCCGCGGACGCACGCGCCCTGCCGCCACACCTGCTTTCGGACAAGACCGGGCGGCGCCACGGCGCCAATGCCCTGCACCTCCCGCCCCGCAGCTCCGTCTTTCTCCAGGGTTACGGCCGCGCGCCGCAATACCGGGTGCTCGACGGCTGCGTCGCCCTTTCCCAGTCGCTGCCCGATGGACGGCGGCAGATCATCGACATGGTCGGACCCGGGCGCATGCTCGGCATCGGCGTGGGCGAACACAACCGCTGCTCGGCCGACACGCTGAGCTATGTCACGCTCGAGCCGGTCGGCGAGGTCGATCACCGCGATCTTGAGCAGGCGCTCGAGGAAATGGTGCTGCGGGCACAGGCGCACGCGACGCTGCTCGGCCGCAAGACCGCGCCCGAGCGGGTCGCTTCCGCCATCCTCGACCTGGCCGGCCAGTTCATCCGCCCATCGCGCAGCAAGCGCGAGACGGTCTGCTTCAACCTTCACCCGACGCGGGGCGAACTCGCCGACTGGCTGGGCCTGACGGTGGAAACAGTCAGCCGCTGCTTCACCCGCCTCAAGCGCGCCGGGCTGATCGAATTCCGCCATCCCGAAATCGTCACCCTGCTGCAGCCCCAGGCGCTCGCCGACATCGCCGCCGGAACATGGACGCTCGGCCAGGCGTGAAGCCGCATCGTGCCGAACGTTCCAGAGAATTTTCCCTGAAGGACCATAGGAAACACAGTTCATGAAGAAGATCCTGATTGCCATTGCCGCCGGGCTCATCGCATCCGCAAGCCAGGCGCTTGCCGAAATCAAGGTCACCGACGTCAAGGGCCGCGAGGTGACGCTGGAAAAACCGGCCGAGCGCGTCGTGCTCGGCTTCTACTACGAGGATTTCCTCGCCGTCGCCGGTCCGGGCGCGCTCGACAAGGTCGTCGCCCTGTCACTGTCGACCTGGAAGGACTGGCGGCCGAACCAGTTCGCCGCCTATGAGAAGGCCCTGCCGAAGCTCTCGTCCATTCCCGATGTCGGCAATACCGAAGACGGCACCTTCTCCATCGAGAAGGTGATCGCCGCCAAGCCGGATCTCGTCATCCTCGCCGCCTGGTCCTATGACGCGCTCGGCGAAGGGGTGAAGCAGATCGAGGCCGCCGGCATTCCGGTCGTCACGCTCGACTACAATGCCCAGACGGTCGAGAAGCATGTGCTCTCCACCGAGGTGCTCGGCAAGGTGATGGGGGCCGAGGACCGCGCCATCAGGCTCGCCGACAACTACAAGGCCGCCATGGCCGACATCGCCGCGCGCATCGAGGCGGCCGGGCCGACGAGCAAGAAGGTCTATGTCGAACTTGCCCAGAAGGGCGCAGCCGAGGTTGGAAATTCCTACGGCAACGGCATGTGGGGTTCGCTGATCGACAGGCTCGGCGGCACCAACATCGCCAAGGGGCAGGTGGAGAACTGGGGTCCGCTCAGCCCCGAATACGTGCTGGCGCAGAAGCCGGACCTGATCTTCCTGGCCGGCTCCGAATGGGTCAACAAGCCGCTGTCCGTGCAGGTCGGCTTCGGCGCTGATCCGAAGCTGACGCGCGAGCGCATGACCGGCTATCTCGGCCGCCCGGGCTGGTCGGAACTGCCGGCCGTGCAGCATGGCGGCGTGCACGCGATCTATCACGGCGGCGCCCGCACGCTGTCGGACTATGTCTATGCGCAGTACATCGCCAAGCAGCTCTATCCGGAGGCGTTCAAGGACGTCGACCCGGCCGCAAACATCCGCAGCTATTACGATACCTGGCTGCCGATCAAGGCGGACGGCGTGTTCGTTCTGCCCTATGAAGCGACGGGACAATGACCGCGATCACCAGCGAGATGGAAGGCCTGCGCGACGGTTATCGTCGCGCAGCATCGCGTAGGGTGGCGGCTCTGCTGACCGCCGCCGCCTTCCTTCTCGCCCTCATGCTGCTCGATCTCACGACCGGCCCGTCCGGCATGCCGCTCGCCGACGTCTGGCAGGGGCTGCGGGCCGGGCCGAACGGCGATGACAGGATGACGGCGACGATCCTCTGGCAATTGCGCATGCCGCAGACCGTGATGGGCATGCTGGTCGGCGCCTGCCTCGGGCTTGCCGGCCTGCAGATGCAGACGATCCTTGCCAATCCGCTGGCAAGCCCGTTCACGCTCGGCTTCTCCGCCGCGGCCGGTTTCGGCGCGGCGCTCGGCATCATGTTCGGCGAGCTGATCCCGCTGCCGTCCTTCGTCGTCGTGCCGGCCATGGCCTTCGCCATGACGCTTGTCGCCTGCGGGCTGGTCTATGTCATCGCCCGCCTGCGCGGGGCGAGCCCGGAGATCCTCGTTCTCGGCGGCATCGCCGTGCTGTTCTTCTTCCAGTCGCTGCAGTCGCTGCTGCAGTTCCTCGCCTCGCCGGAAGTGCTGCAGCAGATCGTCTTCTGGCTGTTCGGCAGCCTGCTCAAGGCGAGCTGGACCAGCGTCGCGGTGACCGGTTCGATCTTCATTCTCTGCCTCCCACTGGTGCTTCGCAGTTGCTGGGCACTGACGACGCTCAGGCTCGGCGACGCCAATGCGCGCAGCCTCGGCCTGTCGGTCGAACACGTTCGCCGCGAGGCCTTCCTGATCGTCGCGGTGCTGACGGCGGCTGCCGTCTGCTTCGTCGGCACGATCGGCTTCGTCGGGTTGATCGCGCCGCATGTGGCACGCACGCTGGTCGGCGAGGATCACCGCTACGCCCTGCCGCTGTCGGCCGTCACCGGTGCGATCATCCTGGTCGGCGCCTCGGTGTTCGGCAAGTTCATCTCGCCGGCCGCCGTCATCCCGGTCGGCATCATCACGGCCGTAGCCGGCGTTCCCATGCTGTTTGCGGTGATCGCCCGGCGCGGCGGAAAGGGGATCGCATGACGGATCGGCTCACCCTTGCCGGCGTCGGCGTGCGGCGGGGCGGCACCCGCATTCTTCACGACGTCAGCGCTTCGCTCGCGCCCGGGCAGATCGTCGGGCTGGTGGGACCGAACGGCGCCGGCAAGTCGACGCTGCTCAATGCCATTGCCGGCCTTGCGCCCTATGATGGCGAAATCGCCTGGGGCGGGCGGCGGGTCGATATCCGCGAGATCGGCTTCATGCCGCAGCAGTGCCAGGTGCGGGCCGAGCTTTCGGTGCTCGAAGTCGTGCTGCTCGGGCGTCACGAGCGGCTGGGCTGGCGGGTCGGCGACGCGGTGCTGCAGGCGGCCTCCGACATGCTGGAGCGCTTCGGCGTTGCCGAGCTGGCCGGGCGGGCGATGCAGACGCTTTCCGGCGGACAGCAACAGCTCGTGCTGCTGGCACAGCGGCTGTTGCGCGAGCCCGGCCTCCTCCTCCTCGACGAGGCGACGAGCGCGCTCGACATCCGCCACCAGATGCGGGTGTTCGACCTGCTCGGCACCTACGTCGCCCGCACCGGGGCGCTGGTGCTGATCGCCATCCACGATCTCAACCTCGCCGCCCGGCACAGCGACAACATTCTCCTGCTCAATGGCGGAAGGCTGGAGGGAATGGGCCTCTTCGAAGAGATCGTCACGCCGCAGGCTCTGCGCACGGTCTACGGCATCGAGGCGGAGGTACTGTCGTGCCGGAACGGCCGACCCGTCGTCGTGCCGCATGCGAGCGCAGACCGGTAGACGCGTAAAGGATGAAACGCGTCCCGGAGCCCGCGCAGGGCCTCGGGAGAAGATTCTCCGAACCGCGACAGGGGCTGCGCTTTCGTTCCCGTCGCACCGGCGGATTAGAGCGCGCCATCCCTTGCCAGTGCCGAAGAAATCGTGACACTCTTGGCGGCCACATCTTCAGGAGAATACCGATGCCGTCCAGACGCGCTCTTCTCGCCGGGCTCGCAGCCCTCGTCGTCGCGCCCTTGTCCGCCCTTGCCGCCGACCTGCCGGATCTCGGCGGAAAAACGGTCGTCGTCGTCACCGAAAACGCCTATCCGCCGCTGCAGTTCGTCGACCCGAAGAGCGGCAAGGCGATCGGCTGGGAATATGACGCGATGGACGAGATCGCCAAGCGGCTGAACTTCAAGGTCGAATACCAGAACACCTCGTGGGATGCGATGATCCAGGCGGTGTCCGACGGCCAGTACAATATCGGCATGACCGGGATTACCATCAAGGACGACCGCAAGGAGAAGGTCGACTTCTCCGACCCCTATATGCGCTCGGAACAGTTCATGCTGGTGCGCGGCGACGAGACCCGTTTTTCCGACGGCAAGAGCTTCGCCGCGGTCGAGGATGCGCTGGTCGGCGCCCAGCCGGGCACCACGCCCTTCTACACCGCCGTCTACGAGGTGCTGGACGGCAACGAGGCCAATCCGCGCATCAAGCTGTTCGAAACCTTCGGCGCCACCGTGCAGGCCCTGAAAGCCGGCGACGTCGACGTCGTGCTGACCGACGGCACGGCCGGCAAGGGCTATGTCGACGCCTCGAACGGCGGGCTGAAGCTCGTCGGCGGGCCGCTCGGCTCGGAGGATTTCGGCTTCATCTTCACCAAGGGCTCCGACCTGGTGGCCCCGGTCAATGCGGCGATCGCCGCGATGAAGGCCGACGGCTCGCTCGACGCGCTCAACAAGAAGTGGTTCCTCGACTACAAGATGGGCGAGTGATCCGCCATGCATGCTGATGCGGGCGCGAGGCGCTGATGGGTTTCCAGACGCTTCCGTCCAGTGATGACAAGGGCGATCGGCCATGGTGGCTGGCCGCCCTCGTCCTGATCGGCCTGGTGCTGGCCGCCGTCATCGCCTTCAACGATCTCTATGCCCAGGTCTTCACGGTGGTCGGCAAGGGCGTGTTCGTCACGGTCTTTGTGACGCTCGTCGCCTTCTTCCTCGCCACGCTGCTCGGGCTCGGCATCGCCCTGCTCGGCCTGTCCAACAGCCTGGTGCTGCGCCAGACCGCGCGCTTCTATGTCGAGGTGATCCGCGGCATTCCGATCCTGGTGCTTCTGTTCTACATCGCCTTCGTCGGCGCGCCGGCCTTCGTCGCGCTCTACAATCTGGCGATCTCGCCGCTCGTGTCGCTGGGCTGGCTCGCGCCGATGTTGGTGCGCGACCTCTCGCTGATGTGGCGGGCGATCATCGCGCTGATGATCGGCTATTCCTCCTTCATCGCCGAGATCTTTCGTGCCGGCTTCCAGTCGGTCGAGAAGGGACAGATCGAGGCGGCGATGTCGCTCGGGCTCAACCGCTACCAGCGCTTCCGGCTGATCGTCTTTCCCCAGGCGATCCGGGTGATCTTCCCGCCGCTGTCGAACGATTTCGTGGCGATGGTGAAGGATTCCTCGCTGGTCTCGGTGCTCGGCGTCGCCGACGTGACGCAGATGGCCAAGGTCTATGCTGCCGGCTCCTTCCGCTTCTTCGAGACCTATTCGATCGTCACCTATGTCTATTTGGTGCTGACCATCGGCCTGTCGCTGGTGCTCAGGCGCCTGGAGATGCGGATGCGCGAGCACGGCAGCGGCGGCCGATGACGGGCGAGGCTCACGCATATCGCCCGTTTCGCCGGACGCTTCGCCTTTGGCAAAATCATTGCCGGGCGGGGGCAAAACTGCTATGAGGCCGGCCATGGGATCGAAATTCGGATGTCTCGCGCCTGATATCTACGTGCTGCAGGACCACAAGCGTCTGCCGGCACGCTTTTTCGCGCGTGTCTCCGGGGCGCTCATTAGCTTGCTAGGCTAAGCGTCCGTCATCGGCGCCGCCCCGCGGCGTCCTGCCCGCATTCCATTTTCAAACTCAGACGGATCTTCAGCCATGAGCGCACCCCGGACCCTCTACGACAAGATTTTCGACGACCACCTGGTCGACCGCCAGGAAGACGGCACCTGTCTTCTCTACATCGACCGCCACCTCGTCCACGAAGTGACGAGCCCGCAGGCGTTCGAAGGCCTGCGCATGGCGCACCGCACCGTGCATGCGCCGCAGAAGACGCTCGCCGTCGTCGACCACAACGTGCCGACCACGCTCGATCGCTACGAGGGTATCAAGAACGAGGAAAGCCGTATCCAGGTCGAGGCGCTGGCGACCAACGCCGCCGAATTCGGTGTCGAATACTATTCCGAGCATGACAAGCGCCAGGGCATCGTGCACATCGTCGGCCCCGAACAGGGCTTCACCCTGCCCGGCATGACCATCGTCTGCGGCGACAGCCACACCTCGACGCACGGCGCCTTCGGTGCGCTGGCGCACGGCATCGGCACGTCGGAAGTCGAGCACGTGCTCGCCACCCAGACGCTGATCCAGTCGAAGGCGAAGAACATGCTCGTGCGCGTCGACGGGAAGCTCCCCGACGGCGTGACCGCCAAGGACATCATCCTTGCCATCATCGGCGAGATCGGCACCGCCGGCGGCACCGGCCACGTCATCGAATTCGCCGGCGAGGCGATCCGTGCGCTCTCCATGGAAGGCCGCATGACGGTCTGCAACATGACGATCGAGGGCGGTGCCCGCGCCGGCCTGATCGCCCCGGACGAAAAGACCTTCGAATACATCAAGGACAAGCCGCGCGCGCCGAAGGGCGAGGCCTGGGACCAGGCGGTCGCCTACTGGAAGACGCTCCACACCGACGAAGGCGCGCATTTCGACAAGGTCGTCGTGCTCGACGCCGCCAACCTGCCGCCGATCGTCTCCTGGGGTTCCTCGCCGGAAGACGTCGTGTCGATCGAGGGCGTCGTGCCGAACCCGGACGAGATCGCCGACGAGAACAAGCGCGTCTCGAAGTGGCGGGCGCTCGACTATATGGGCCTGAAGCCGGGCACCAAGATGACCGACATCGCCATCGACCGCGTGTTCATCGGTTCGTGCACCAATGGCCGCATCGAGGACCTGCGCGCCGCCGCCAAGGTGCTCGAAGGCCGCCATGTCGCGCCGACCGTCTCGGCCATGGTGGTGCCGGGCTCGGGCCTGGTCAAGGAACAGGCGGAAGCCGAGGGTCTCGACAAGATCTTCAAGGACGCGGGCTTCGAATGGCGCGAGCCGGGCTGCTCGATGTGCCTTGCGATGAACGACGACCGGCTGAAGCCGGGCGAGCGCTGCGCCTCGACCTCGAACCGCAACTTCGAAGGCCGCCAGGGCTACAAGGGCCGCACGCACCTCGTCTCCCCGGCGATGGCTGCTGCTGCTGCGGTTGCCGGCCACTTCGTCGATATCCGCGACTGGAAGTAAGCGGGAAGCGGATCACGCTTCCAACGTAATCGAGGCCGTCCGCATCACTGCGGGCGGCCTTTTCTGTCGAGATTCCCGCTGGGAGATACCGCGCGTTTCGGTGTTGGCGCGCCTGGATTGGATCCACGGGTCAAGCCCGAGGATGACGGAGTGTGGGTTAGGCCGGAAACCAGCCTAAGACGTCTGCGCTCGTCGAATCAGACGGTGTCCTTGCCTCGGGAAAAGTCGCCTGCCCCAGGAAGGGGTCGTCTTCCTCGGGCTTGACCCGAGGATCCATGCCGCCGGCTACCCCTGCGCGTCCTCATGCTGAGGTGCCCGAGCGGAGCGAGGGCCTCGAAGCATGCTGTTGCTGGCGTTGATGTGGATGCCACCCGCCCTCGCCCTTCGAGGGTCGCTGGCACTCCCGCCTCAGGGTGAGGGCTACCGCTGTGCGGCTTGAGGGCCGACCGCTTGCCGCATTTTCGACGTGCCGCCTATGGGCTGCCGGCGTGATCGGTGATTGCAAAGCGTGGCAAAGTGGCTATCGTCCGGCCGTCACAAAACTGTCATAAAAGTCCCGCAACCGATGCCCTCTCCGTTTCAAGCTGCCTTGCGCCGTTATCCTTTCCATCGACCGCAGGCGGTGCAGCCTTGAGTGCCATCGCCGTCGGGCTGGCGCTGGTCGCGGCCATTCTGCATGCCAGCTGGAACGCCTTCCTGCGCAACGGCGCCGACAGGCTGTGGTCGGTGACGGTGATGAGCCTGGCCGGCACGCTGATCGCCCTGCCCTTCGTGCTCTATTTTCCGCTGCCGGGGGCAGACGCCTTCGTCTATATCCTTCTGTCGTCACTGCTGCAGGTGGGCTACAGCCTGTTCCTCGTCGCCGCGTACCGGCATGGCGAACTGGGCCAGGTCTATCCGATCGTGCGCGGCACGGTGCCGCTGCTGGTGACGCTCGGCGGCTTCCTGTTCTTCGGCGAGATTCTCGGACCCTTTCAGACGCTGGGCGTCGTGCTGGTGGCCGCCGGCATCATGAGCCTGTCGCTCGGCAAGGCTAGGGCGGGCAACGCCTCGCTGCTCTTTGCGCTCGCCACCGGGCTGATCATAGCCTGCTATTCAACGGTCGATTCCAAGGGCGTGCGGCTGGTGGCGCAGCCGGTGGCCTATGCCATGTGGGTGCTCTTCCTCTACGGGCTGATGCTGACCGTGACCTATGCCGTGATCCGGCGCGGCCTCGTCCTCGACATGCGCTCGCCGACGACGTGGAAGGCCTTCGGCGGCGGGGTGGTGGCGCTTGCCGCCTATGGGCTGGTGGTGGTCGCCTATTCTTTCGCGCCGGCCGGCCTGGTGACGGCGGTGCGTGAGACGAGCGTGGTTTTCGCCGTGCTCATCGGCGCCTTCTTCCTCGGCGAGCGGCTGACGGCGCGCCGGCTCGCCGCCTGCGTCATCGTCGCTGTTGGCGCGATCTGCGTTAGCCTCTAGAATGGCCGCGCACCGGTCGTCGTGCCGGTCGTCCATCCATTGTTTCATGTGAATCATCGTCCGGGAGGCCGCCGCCATGCCGTCGAAACCGCAGGATAACGGCGAAGCCGGGGGCCTGCGCCTGCTGCTCCTGCGGCATGCCAAGTCGGCCTGGCCGGAGGATGTGGCAGACGAACAGCGTCCGCTCAACGGCCGGGGCCGCACCGCCGCCCGGCTGATCGGCGACTATCTTGCGGAGGCGAAGCTGATCCCGGACCTCGCCCTCGTCTCGACGGCGCGCCGCACGCAGGAAACCTGGGCGCTGGTGCGCGAACGACTGCCGCGGAAACCCGAGATGCGCATGGTCGCCGAACTCTATGCCGCGAGCCCCGGGCAGATCCTCGACGTGCTGCAGGCGGTCGAGCCGGCCGCCAGAACCGTGCTGATGCTCGCCCACAATCCGGGCATGCAGGACCTGGGTCTGGCGCTGACGGGCGGCGGCGATGCGGCCTCGCGGGAGAGCATGGCGGCGAAATATCCGACCGCGGGGCTGGCGGTCATCGACTTTCCAGCGGCGCGGTGGCGCGATGTCGGCCGGGGCATGGGGCGGCTCGAACGCTTCGTCACGCCCAAGGCGCTCGGCTGAACGGCTGGCCTTTCATAGAACCGTGAGCACGGTCTGGTCGTTAAGGTAGGGCAGGAGCCGGCGCATGTCGGCGGGCGAGAGCGCAACGCAGCCCTCGGTCGGTGCGTAGTCTGCCCGGGCAATGTGGAAGAAGATCGCCGAGCCGCAGCCGCGGCGGCGCGAACGAAAATTCCAGTCCATCACGATGCAGACGTCGTAGAGGCGGTCGCCGCGCATCAGCTTCTCGTGGCTTGCGGCAAAGGGGGCGGAGACCGGGTGGTTATAGGCGGGATGGCCCGGCGCGTCGCACCACAGCATGTCGTTCCGGATGCGCTGCATCGGCAGCCGGGTTGGCAGTGCGCCCATGCGGTCGCCGCGGCGATAGGCGGAAATCAGCCGCATGGTGGCGCGCGGCGTCGCGCCGTCACCCTCGCGCTTGGTGCTGGTGATGCCGGAACGGCCGATCGCGGCGCGCAGGCGCAGCGGCCCGTATTGCAGGATCGCCTCGGTCGCCTTGCCCGGGGCCCGGCGCACGACGATTTGGCCCTGCTTCCTGTGGGATTTGTCGGTTGTTTTTCGCAAGTGGGTCACGAGATTTTGCTTTGCCTGTGAAGTTCGGTGTATTCATAGCACTTCGAACCGGCCCGCCAAGACGAGCGGCACGAACGAAAACAGGAAGATCTCATGACAGTGCGGACCATTCTCCTGGTGGATGACGACAACGACCTGCGCGAGACGCTGGTCGAGCAACTGTCGCTTTACGAGGAATTCACGCTCACCGAGGCGGACAGCGCGGCCAAGGGCCTGCAGGCGGCACGCAGCGGCCAGGTGGACCTGTTGATCATGGATGTCGGGCTTCCCGACATGGACGGGCGCGAAGCGGTGAAACTGCTGCGCAAGGGCGGCTTCAAGGCGCCGGTGATCATGCTGACTGGCCACGACACCGATTCCGACACGATCCTCGGGCTGGAAGCCGGCGCCAACGACTATGTCACCAAGCCCTTCCGCTTCGCCGTGCTGCTTGCCCGCATCCGCGCGCAGCTGCGCCAGCACGAGCAGAGCGAGGACGCGACCTTCGGCGTCGGGCCCTACCTGTTCAAGCCGAGCCAGAAGCTGCTCACCACGGAAGAGGGAAAGAAGATCCGGCTGACCGAGAAGGAAGCGGCGATCATCCGCTATCTCTATCGCGCCGGGCAGAAGGTGGTGACGCGCGACGTACTGCTGGAAGAGGTCTGGGGCTATAATTCCGGCGTCACCACGCATACGCTGGAGACCCATGTCTATCGCCTGCGCCAGAAGATCGAGCGCGATCCGTCCAATGCCGAGATCCTGGTCACCGAAAACGGCGGCTACAAGATCGTTCCCTGACTACCGGAGTTCCTCCATGGCGCTTGCCGACGATATCGACCTTCTGGGCAAGGTGCCCCTGTTTGCCGGGCTTTCGCCCGACCAGCTGCGGCTGATCGCCTTTGGCGCCGAGCATCGGCCGGTGGGCAAGGGACAGGCGCTGTTTCGCGAGAAGTCGCCGGCCGAATGCGCCTATGTCGTCACGCGGGGCGCGTTCGAGCTGTCGACGCTGGCGCGCGGCGGCAAGGCGAAGGTCGAGGGCGTCGCCGGACCGGGCGTGATGCTGTCCGAGCTCGCGCTCGTCACCATGGTCGAGCGCAAGTATACGGCCGTGGCGCTGGAGGACGGCGACGTGATCCGCATCACGCGGGCGCTGTTCCACCGGCTGCTCGAGGAATATCCGGACATGGCCGTGGTGGTCGAGGGTCGCATCCGCGCGGCGATCGGCAGCCTGATCGACGGCGCGGCGGCGATGGCCGGCCGGTTCGAATAGGATCCGCTCCTTTCCTCAGAGCGAGAAGCGGGCGGTCACCGGCACGTGGTCCGAGGGCCGCTCCCAGCCGCGCGCGTCCTTGAGGATCTCGATGGAACGCAGGTGTTCGGTTAGGTCCGGCGAGGACCAGACATGGTCGAGGCGCCGGCCGCGGTCGGCGGCGGCCCAGTCCTTGGCGCGATAGCTCCACCAGGTATAGAGCTTCTGGTCGGCCGGCACGTGATGGCGCATCAGGTCGACCCAGCCGCCCTCGCGCATGACGTCCAGCAGGCCTTCGGTCTCGACCGGCGTATGACTGATGACCTTCAGCATCTGCTTGTGCGACCAGACGTCGTTTTCCAGCGGCGCGATGTTGAGGTCGCCGACCAGGATGGCCGAGACGCCGGGTTCGGCGCCGGCCTTCAGGTCGCGCATCTCACGGATGAAATCGAGCTTGTGGCCGAATTTCGGGTTGATCGTGCGGTCCGGCTCGTCGCCGCCGGCGGGCACGTAGAAGTTATGGATGCGGATGCGCCGGCCGCCCCATTCGAAGATCGCCGAGATGTGGCGCGAATCGCCCACGCCGCAATAGTCCTGGCGATGGTCCTCGGTTAAGGGAAACCGCGAGGCGATCGCCACGCCGTGATAACCCTTCTGGCCGTGCAGGATGATGTTGTCGTAGCCAAGCGCCCTCAGCGCATCGGCCGGGAACTCGTCGTTCTGGCACTTGATCTCCTGCAGGCAGAGGATGTCGGGCCTGGCGCTCTTCAGGAAATCCTCGACCAGCGGCAGGCGCAGCCTGACCGAGTTGATGTTCCAGGTGGTGATCGAAAGATCCATGCCGTCTGCTCCCGCTTTCCTGCAGGCTTAGGCAATTTCCCGGGGCCTGAACAGCCAAAGGGCGCCACCGCTGCAGGCGGGGCGCCCTTTCTCCACAGCCGAAAGGGCTATCAGCGCTTCTGCGTATGCACGTCGGCGTAGGGGATCTCGAAGACGCTCGGGTCGAGCTGTACGCCGTTCTGGACGTTGAAGATCATCACGGAGGTGTCCTTGGCCTGGACGTCGGTGATCGTCCATTGGCGCAGGTCGAAGGTCTTGGGGTCGAACATCAGGGTGATGGTCGAATCGCCGAAGATGGTCTTGTCACCGAGCACGATGGTGGTGAGGTCCGCCTCCTGCTTGACGTCCCGCACCAGCTTGTTGCCGAGGTCGATCTTTTCCGACAGCAGCAGGCTGAGCGGCGTCTTGGACAGCGGATAGAGATCCCAGGTCTTCAGCTTCACATTGCCGATGACGACATTCTTGCCGTCGGCGATGACGCGCATCGGCGAGGGCTTGTCATAGTTGAAGCGCAGCTTGCCGGGACGCTGGATGAAGAACTTGCCGCCGGTCTGTTCACCGCGCGGACCGAACTGGACGAATTCGCCCATCATCGTCTTCACCGAGGAGAAATGGTCGGCGATCTTCTGCGCCGCAGAGGGATCGGCGGCGGCCATGGCGATCTGGGGCAGCGCGACGAGCGCCAGGCCCGCAGCGGCGCCGGCAACGAACCGACGGCGCGTGGTGGACGCCTCAAGGCCCGCCAGGCGTTCGATAGTGTGTTCAGTCATCCGGAACTCCTTCATATGGTGCCCTGCATCGCCGAAGAAGACGGCGTCTTCATGGCCGAGCGGGCGAAACGCGGTGCGACCATCGGGCGCGCCTGGCAGGCAACGCCCGGCAGGCCGTCTGGTTCACCGCTCGATGATGTCGGCTTCGGTCGGCACGAGGATCTCGCGCTTGCCGGCATGGTTCGCCGCACCGATGATCCCTTCCTTCTCCATGCGCTCGATCAGCGAGGCGGCGCGGTTGTAACCGATGCCGAGACGGCGCTGGACGTAGGAAGTCGAGGCCTTGCCGTCGCGCAGCACGATGGCCACGGCCTGGTCGTAGGGGTCGTCCGAGTCGGCGAGGTTGGACGTGCCGGCGGGGCCGCCGCCGTCCTCGTCGTCGTCCTCGTCGACGGTGATCGCTTCCAGATATTGGGGCGACCCTTGCGTTTTCAAGTAGGCGACGATCTCTTCGACTTCCGTGTCGGAGACGAAGGGGCCGTGGACGCGCTGGATGCGACCGCCGCCGGCCATGTAGAGCATGTCGCCCATGCCGAGCAGCTGTTCGGCGCCCTGCTCGCCGAGAATGGTGCGGCTGTCGATCTTGGAGGTGACCTGGAACGAGATGCGGGTCGGGAAATTGGCCTTGATCGTGCCGGTGATGACGTCGACCGAGGGGCGCTGGGTCGCCATGATGACGTGGATGCCGGCGGCGCGGGCCATCTGGGCCAGCCGCTGCACGGCGCCTTCGATGTCCTTGCCAGCGACCATCATCAGGTCGGCCATTTCGTCGATGATGACGACGATATAGGGGATCGGCTGGAGGTCGAACTCCTCCGTCTCGTAGATTGCCTCGCCGGTCTGGCGGTCGAAGCCGGTCTGGACGGTGCGGGTGAGGACCTCGCCCTTGGCCAGCGCCTGCTCGACGCGGCTGTTGAAGCCGTCGATGTTGCGCACGCCGATCTTCGACATCTTCTTGTAGCGCTCTTCCATCTCGCGCACGGTCCACTTGAGCGCGACGACCGCCTTCTTCGGGTCGGTGACAACAGGCGACAAGAGGTGCGGAATGCCGTCATAGACGGAGAGTTCGAGCATTTTCGGGTCGATCATGATCAGCCGGCATTTCTCCGGCGACAGCCGGTAGAGTAGCGACAGGATCATGGTGTTGATGGCGACCGACTTGCCCGAGCCGGTGGTGCCGGCGACGAGCAGGTGGGGCATCTTGGCGAGGTCGGCGATAACAGGTTCGCCGCCGATGGTCTTGCCGAGCGCCATGGCGAGCTTGGCCTTGTTGCCGTCGAAGTCGCGGCTGCCGATCAGTTCGCGCAGATAGACGGTTTCGCGCGTCTGGTTCGGCAGTTCGATGCCGATGGCGTTGCGGCCCGGCACGACGGCGACGCGGGCGGCGATGGCGCTCATCGAGCGGGCGATGTCGTCGGCCAGGCCGATGACGCGCGACGACTTGATGCCGGGTGCCGGCTCGAGTTCGTAAAGGGTGACGACCGGGCCGGGACGGACCTGGATGATCTCGCCCTTGACGCCGAAATCCTCCAGCACGCCTTCCAGCATGCGGGCATTCTGTTCCAGCGCGTCGGCCGAGAGCGTGGCGTCGCGGGCGATCGCCTTGGGCTCGGTCAGCAGGTGGACCGAGGGAAGCTGGAAGCCGTCGGGCTTCAGCAGCATGCCCTGGGCGTCGCGCTCGACGCGGGCGCCGGGCTTCGGACGGGCGGCGGGTGCGACCACCCGCGGCGAGGCGGCGGCGCGGGGAGAAGCGGTGACCGGCGAGGGCGTCCAGTCGCCATCGTCGGGCAGGATGCCGGCCGGGCGGGGCATGCCGTCGAGGTCGAAGGGTTGGTCGTCGTCGAAATCGTCGTCCATGTCGCCGGAGATCGGCGGCGGCGAGACGATGTGGCGCGAGGGCGGGGCGACCCGCGATGCGGAAAAGGGTGCCGCGTCAAGCGACGGTTCGCGGCGCTCGAGCGCGCTCGGGGCCTTCGGCCGCACCGGCTCGTTCAGCGTGCCGAACTCGTCCTCGTTGAAGTCATAGGGCTGCTCGAAGCGGCGGCTGCGCTCCTTCGGCTTCAGGCCGAGCAGGCGGCGGGCGCGGGCTCTGATCGTATACCAGTTGTGGGCGAAGGCGCCGAGGGCCAGCGCGATCGGGCCTTCGCGGTCGTCCTCCTCGTCCTCCTCCACCGGGCGGGCTACGGGCTTGCGGCGCTCTGCCGGGGCGAGCTCGTCCGCATCGCTGTCGACGCTTTCGCGGCCGATCAGGCCGGAGGCGAACAGCAGCAGCCAGGCGGCCGGCAGGGCGAGCAGCGCGCCGAGGATCATCGAGAAGGTGCCGGTCGGGTAGGAACCGATGAACAGGCCGGGGAAACGCAGGATCATGTCGCCGAACACCCCGCCGATGCCGTTGGGGATCGGCCAGGTGGTGGGCGGCGGGAAGCAGCCGACCACCGCCGAGGCGACGATCGAGCCGACGGCCCAGGCGCCGAGGCGCGCGGGAATGCGCGACAGCGGGCGGCCGGTGATCAGCGCCAGCGACCAGGCGAGTACCGGCAGCAGCGCCAGCAGGCTGGAAAGGCCGAAGAATTGCAGCATGATGTCGGCGAAGACCGCGCCGCCATAGCCGAGAATATTGGTCGGCTCGTTGGCGGTGGCGTAGGAGAGGCTCGGATCGGCGACGTTCCAGCTGGCCAGCGCCGCGACCGCGAGAAGCAGGCCGAGGAAGAGCGCGAAGCCCAGCAGCGCCAGCAGTTGGCGGACCACGAACGCGCTGAGCGCGAAGCGGCTGGACTGTTCCTCCATCGCTGCCGAATTGCCTCTGTTCATCTGTCTGCCCATCCGTGTGCCTGCTGCCCGAAGTCGGCCGGACGCGCGGTGCGCCCGACCATGGCTCTTCGGCACAGTACATGCGCGAGGGTTAATGGCGCATTAACCATGGCGCTCCGGGATATGGCAGGCGGGCGGCATAAAAAAACCCGGACCGTGAGGTCCGGGCAAGCACGGCACACCTTGCGGCGGCCGCAACGGGTGGAGGGCCGCGCCGGCGAACCGGCGCGGCGAAGGGCTTAGGAGTGGTAGGCGGCTTCGCCGTGGGTGGCGAGGTCGAGACCTTCGCGCTCGGCTTCGACCGGCACGCGCAGGCCGACGATCACGTCGACGATCTTGTAGAGGATCGCCGAGCCGACACCGCACCAGACGAGGGTCACGAGCACGGCCTTCACCTGAACCATGAACTGGGCGCCCATGGTGACGCCTTCGGCGTAACCGATGCCGCCGAGCGACGAGGAGGCGAAGATGCCGGTGGCCAGAGCGCCGAACAGGCCGCCGATACCGTGAACGCCGAAGACGTCAGCGGTGTCGTCGTAGCCGAACTTGTTCTTCACGACGGAGATGAAGAAGTAGCAGATCGGCGAGACGAGAAGGCCCATGACGATCGCGCCCATCGGACCGGCGATGCCGGCGGCAGGCGTGATAGCGACCAGGCCGGCGATCATGCCGGATGCGGCGCCCAACATAGAGGCCTTGCCGCGCGTGAAGGTCTCCATGATCGACCAGGAGATGATTGCGGCAGCGGTGGCGATGAAGGTGTTGACGGTGGCGAGCATTGCGCCGCCGGAGGCTTCGAGGTTGGAGCCGGCGTTGAAGCCGAACCAGCCGACCCACAGCATGGCTGCGCCGACGAGCGTCAGCGTCATCGAATGCGGTGCCATCATGTCCTTGCCGTAGCCGGTGCGCTTGCCGACCATGATTGCACCGATCAGGCCTGCAACGCCGGCGTTGATGTGCACGACGGTACCGCCGGCGAAGTCAAGCGCGCCCATGCCGAACAGAAGACCGTTGGCATCCCAGACCATGTGAGCGATCGGGAAATAGACGAAGGTGACCCAGAGCAGGCAGAAGAGGATCGCAGCCGAGAACTTGATGCGTTCGGCGAAGGCGCCGACGATCAGGGCCGGCGTGATGGCGGCGAAGGTCATCTGGAACAGCATGAAGATGTATTCCGGAATGACGGCGTCGGAGAAGGTCGCAGCGGTCGAGTCCATCGAAACGCCGGACAGGAACAGCTTCGCGGTGCCGCCGAAGAAGGCGTTGGTCGAGCCGCCGAAGGCGAAAGAGTAACCATAGATGACCCAGACGAGCATGATGGCCGCACCGGCAACGGTGCACTGCATCAGGACCGAGAGCATGTTCTTGGCGCGAACGAGACCGCCGTAAAACAGGGCAAGGCCCGGAACCAGCATGAACAGCACGAGGATCGTGCACAGGAACATGAAGGCGGTGTCGCCCTTGTCCGGAACCGGAGCGGCTGCAACGGCCTCCGCGGCTGCCGGAGCGGCTTCCTGCGCGAAGGCGACGGCGGGTGCGAGCAGCCCTGCGGCCGCAGCGCTCACGCGCCCGAAAGTGGATGAGAATTTGGAAAATGACATCAGTAACAACTCCCCTTACAGCCGTTCTTACAGAGCTTCAGAATTGGTTTCGCCGGTGCGGATGCGCACGGCCTGATCGATCGAGTAGACGAAGATCTTGCCGTCGCCGATCTGGCCGGTCTTGGCAGACGCGGCGATCGCCTCGACGGCCTTGTCCGCCAGTTCGGACGAGACGGCGATCTCGATCTTCAATTTCGGCAGAAAGCTCACCGCGTATTCGGTGCCGCGATAGATCTCGGTGTGCCCCTTCTGGCGGCCGTAACCCTTCACTTCGGTCACGGTCAGGCCCTGAATGCCAACAGCCGTGAGGGCTTCGCGCACCTCATCCAGCTTGAACGGCTTGATGATGGCCATCACAATCTTCATCTGGTTCCCATCCTTTGCTTGTCCTCGGCCCCAGCCGACTCTCCTGCCCCCGGCAAGAAAAACGGCCGGGTGACTGCAGAGCTACATTCAAAGTATGTGCCAGTTTGAAGTGGGCTAATAAGTTATTGAAATCTAAAGACTATAGAAAGGCGATCTAATAAATGTGCATTTGGTCGGCGGATAATCGCACAAAAAAAGAGCAAATTTGGCAAAATGTTCAGGTTTTAGGCGTCTGCCCTTTTGCGGATCAGCCCTTCCTGGGCGACCGAGGCGACGAGGGTGCCGTCACGGCCGTAGATGCTGCCGCGCGTCATGCCGCGGGCGCCGGACGCGCTCGGGCTGTCCTGGGTATAGAGCAGCCAGTCGTCGAGCTTCGAAGGGCGATGGAACCACATGGCGTGGTCGAGGCTGGCCGGCTGGATTTCCGGATTGAAGATCGAGGTCCCGTGCGGATAGAGCGAGGTGTCGAGCAGTGTCATGTCCGACAGATAGGCCAGCACCGCCGACTGGTAGTGGCGGTCGTCCGGAACCGGGCCCGTGGTGCGGACCCAGATATGCGCATTGGGCTCGAGCTTCTCGTCGCTGATATAGTGGGTGAGCGATACCGGGCGAATCTCGATCGGGCGCTCGCGGCCCCAGTAGCGCTTCACCGTCTCCGGCGCCTGGGCGAGGAAGACCTCGCGGAATTCGGTCTCGCCCATCAGTTCCTCGGGCTGCGGCACCTTCGGGATCACCATCTGGTGGTCGTAGCCCGGTTCCTCGATCTGGAACGAGCAGGACATGGCGAAGATGGTCTTGCCGTGCTGCACGTCGACGACGCGGCGGGTGGTGAAGCTCGAGCCGTCGCGGGTGCGCTCGACCTGAAAGATGATCGGCACCGAGGGGTCGCCCGGGCGGACGAAATAGGCGTGCAGGGAGTGGACGTGGCGGTCGCTGTCGACGCAGCGCTGCGCCGCCATCAGCGCCTGGGCGATCACCTGGCCGCCGAAAACCCGCTGCCAGCCGTTCTGCGGGCTCATGCCGCGAAACAGGTTCTCCTCGAGCTTCTCGACGTTCAGCGTCTCGATCAGCCGATCCATGGTGCTCGGTTTTTCGCTCGATTTCGACATGATTGCACGGCCCCGCCTGTAGGAACTAGTTCAAGGCTGATCTATATAGGAGCAAGGATATGCACAAGGGCAAAGGAAGTTCGCCATGCTGGATTTGCTGATCGTCGGTGGTGGCTATGTCGGCCTCTCGGTCGCCGTCGCAGTCAAGCAGGCAGCGCCGCATCTCACCGTCGAGGTGATCGAGGCGGCGCCGGAAGATGCCTGGAAGAAGGATCCGCGCGCCTCGGCGATCATCGCCGCGGCGACCAAGATGCTGGAGGTTTTCGGCATCTGGGACCGCATCGAGCCCGAAGCCCAGCCGATCACGAAGATGATCGTCACCGATTCCAAGACCTCCGATCCGGTTCGTCCCGTGTTCCTCACCTTCGACGGCGCGGTGGAGGAAGGGCGGCCCTTCGCCCACATGATCCCCAATGTCGCCATGGTCGGCGCGCTGCGCGAGGTCTGCGAGGCTTTGGGCATCCGGATCCGCCACGGCGTGCGGGCGACCGGGTTCAAGAATGCGGGGCCGGCGGCCGAGCTCACCTTGTCGGACGGCAGCGTGCTGTCGACGCGGCTCGTCGTCGCCTGCGACGGCGTGCGCTCCAAGTTGCGCGACATGGCCGGCATCAAGACGGTCACCTGGGACTACGGCCAGTCGGGCATCGTCACGACGGTCGAGCACGAACGGCCGCACGAGGGCTGCGCCGAGGAGCATTTCCTCCCCTCCGGCCCCTTCGCCATCCTGCCGCTCAAGGGCAACCGCTCGTCGCTGGTGTGGACCGAGCGCACCGCGGATGCCGACCGGCTGGTGGCGGCCGACGACCTGGTCTTCGAAGAGGAACTGGAACGCCGCTTCGGCCACAAGCTCGGCCCGATCCGCGCGACCGGCGACCGGCGCGCCTTTCCGCTCGGCCTGACGCTGGCGCGCGCCTTCGTCGCGCCGCGCATCGCGCTCGCCGGCGACGCGGCGCACGGCATCCATCCGATCTCCGGCCAGGGCCTCAATCTCGGCTTCAAGGACGTTGCGGCGCTGGCCGAAACGATCGTCGAGGCCGACCGGCTGGGGCTCGACATCGGCGATCTCAATGTCCTGGAGCGCTACCAGACCTGGCGCCGCTTCGACACGTTCCGCATGGGTGTGACCACCGACGTACTGAACCGGCTGTTCTCCAACGATTTCACGCCGCTGCGCGTGATGCGCGACGTCGGCCTTGGTCTGGTCGACCGGCTGCCGGGGCTGAAATCCTATTTCATCCGCGAGGCAGCCGGTACCGGCGACGGCGGCCGGCCGAAGCTTCTGGCCGGCGAGACGATCTGAGCGAGGGTGCCGTGCTGCCCCTCATCGGCCTGGCGGCACCTTCTTCCCTTTCTGACCAAGGTAATCGCATATCGGATGCCTGTGGCGGCTCCGGCCTCCCTCTTCTCCCCAGCGGGGAGAAGTGCCGAGCGTATGCGAGGCGATGAGGGGGCTGCCCGGCACACCTTGTGCGCTTCGCCCCCCCTCATCCGGCCCTGCGGGCCACCTTCTCCCCGCGGGGGAGAAGAGGGAGCCTGCTTCGGGCGCTGCTCAAAATCCATATGCGATTGCCCTGGCGTTCTGACGGGGAGAATGCACAAGTGGCGCCACTTTGCCCGCCGCTGGACGCGCTATTCCTCGATCTTGCGGGCTTCCGATACCAGCATGATCGGAATGCCGTCGCGGATCGGGTAGGCGAGGCGGGCGCGTTCGGAGATCAGTTCGTTGTGTTCGCGGTCGTAGCTCAGCCGGCCCTGCGTCAGTGGGCAGACGAGCAATTCCAGCAGCTTGACGTCGACCTTGCTCATCCGCGCGTCCATGCCAATTGCCCTTCCTATTGCAGCCGCGTGTCGGCGTCGCCGAACGAGCGGGCGAGCACGATCTCGGTGATGGCGACCAGCGTCTCGGCGCGGGCCTTGAGGTCGGGGGCCTCGAGCAGGGCCTGTTTTTCCGCCGGGCCGAAGGGTGACATCATCGACAGGGAATTGACCAAGGTGAGGTTGCTGGCGCGCTCCACGCTCTCCCAGTCGGCCTCGAGCTTGTTGGCGTCGAGATAGGCGCGGAAGGCGGCGAGCAGGCCGGCACGGTCGACGCTCGCCTCTTCCTCCGGTCCGCCCTTGAGGTCGGCCATGAAGGGGGCGATGTGGAAGCTGCGATAGGGCTTGGTGCTGCTCACCTCGTCGAGCAGTCGGAAGCGACAGACGCCGCCGAGCGAGGTGATGTAGCGGCCGTCGCCGGTTTCTGTGAGAGAGGTGATGCGGCCGATGCAGCCGACCTGACAGAGCGCCGGGCGCTCGGGCAGGATGTCGCCCGTCAGGCCTTCGGTGAGGGAGGGCTGAATCATGCCGACGAGGCGGTTGCCGGCCATCGCCGCGTCGAACAGGGCGAGATAGCGCGGTTCGAACACGTTGAGCGGTAGCTGGCCGCCGGGCAGGAGCAGAACGCCGGCGATGGGAAACACCGGCAATATCTCCGGCAGGTCGTTTGCGGTCAGATATCTGGCATTGCCGACTTGCATGGGAACCCCATTCCGCGCGGCCCGAAACGGGCCGTCGCATGTCCACCTAATGTGGTTCGCCGCGCTCAAAACTCAAGGGCGCGGGCCTGTCCGAGCCTCACGAAAACAGGATGGACGACAGCTTGCGGCGCGCCATGATGGTGGCCGGATCCTTGGGTCCCCAGGCTTCGAAGAATTCGAGCAGCTGGCGGCGCGCGCCGTCGTCGTCGAAGGTACGGTCGCGTTTCATCACCAGCAGTAGATGTTCGGCGGCCTCTTCCCGCTTGCCGCTGACATTGAGGATCTTGGCGAGCTTCAGGCGGGCTTCGTGGTCGTCGGGATTGAGCGCCAGCGCATGCTCGAGCGCGGTCGGATCTCCGAGCTTGCGGGCCTCTTCCATCTGCTCGATCTTCTTGGAGACGGCCTGGACTTCCGGCGCCTTCCGGTGTTCGTCGGGCATGCCGGAGACCAGCGCGCGGGCGTGGTCGTGCTGGCCGGCGGCGAGCATGCATTCGGCCATGCCGGCGGCTGCCTTGGCATTCTCCGGATCGGCCTGCAGCACGGCGCCATAGAGCTGGGCGGCACCCTGGGCGTCGCCGCCCGAAAGCAGGGTCGCCGCTTCGGCGAGCACGGCCTCGATCTCGGCGGCCTCGTCGGCGCCGGCGGGACCGGCGACCTTGTCGATGAACTGGCGGATCTGGCTTTCGGGAACGGCGCCCATGAAGCCGTCGACCGGGCGGCCGTTGACGAAGGCGACGACGGCCGGGATCGACTGGATGCCGAGTTGCCCAGGGATGGACGGATGGTCATCGATGTTGAGCTTGACCAGCTTGACGCGGCCCTTCTCCTCGGCGACGACCTTCTCGATCACCGGTGCGAGCGGCTTGCAGGGACCGCACCAGGGTGCCCAGAAATCGACCAGGACCGGCTGGTTGCGCGATTCTTCCAGCACGTCCTTGGCGAAGCCCGCGGTGGTGGTGTCCTTGACGAGAGCGACAGGGGCGGCAGGCGTGGCCGGTGCTCCGCCGAAATGCGCCTGGGCCGTCATCTGGCCGCCGTAGCCGCCATAGGGATTGCTGTTGTCGCTCATCGATGGTCTCCCGCATCTTCAGGCCGCAACGGGCCAATTTTCCGCTTAAGATCGTATGTCAGGCCGTGACTTTCAAGACAAGCGGCGTGTGTCCCGTCGCTTCGAGAAAGCGCAACAGGTCGTCGCGGCCGATCGAGGTGGTGGCGTCGTTCGACAGCGGGTGGCCGTTGATGACGTCATGCTCCATCAGGTCCTTGTCGAGCACGAAGGTGACGTTGTGGCCGGTGTCGTTGATCGCGCCGAACACGGTGACGGAGCCGGGGATGACGCCGAGATATTCCATCAGCTTTTCCGGCTTGCCGAAGGAGACCTTGCTGGCCGCGCCGATCAGCGTGTGCACGGTCTTCAGGTCGACGACGGCGTTCTCCTCGACGGTCAGCAGGAAGAACTGGTCCTTCTTGTCCTTGACGAACAGGTTCTTGGTATGGCCGCCCGGGATCTCGTCGCGCAGCGCCACCGATTCGGCCACCGTGAAGACCGGTTCGTGGTGTTTCGTCGCATGCTTGATGTGGAGTTCGTCGAGCATGCGGTAGAGGTCTTCGGCGGTCTTCGGCTCAGTGGTCATCAACGGTCTCTTCTGCGGATCGGGGCTGGGGACGGGCGGCATGAACGTCCTTGCCGGCGAGTGATACGTCCGGGCTTCGGCCTTGGCAATCGGCGAGATTTTGCGAAAGCCCGCGTTTCATGGGCTTTGGTGCGACGGGGGTGGGTTTCGCAATTTTTTCTCTGAAAATTCGTCATTTCCCTGTTGCATTTGAAAAGTTGTTGGGCCATATAGCGCCCGTCGCCGCAACAAACGGACGGCCCCCGATCCAGTGTCTACCCCCGGATCGAGGTTATGAGCGGGTGTAGCTCAGGGGTAGAGCACAACCTTGCCAAGGTTGGGGTCGGGCGTTCGAATCGCCTCACCCGCTCCAATTTTCCTTCTCTCTTCACGATGCGAAAAGACGAACCGCTCCGGCGGTTTTTTGTCGTTTCGTCCGATAGTGCGGCCAGAAGGCCGCGCTCAGCTCTTCGAAAACACGTAGTCGGTTTCCTGGCGCAGAACCTCGCCGGGGCGCAGCACGGCCTTGGGAAAATCGGCGTGGTTGATCGCGTCCGGCCAGACCTGGGTTTCCAGGCAGAAGCCGGCGAAGGGGCCGTAGACACGGCCTTCGAGGCCGGGGACGGGCACGTCGAGATAGACGCCGGCATAGAACTGCACGCCGGGTTCGGTGGTGCGCACTTCCATGATCACGCCGGAATTGATGCTGCGGGCAAGGGCCACCGAATGCTTGGGCCCGCGAGCGCGCGACAGACAGAAATTGTGGTCGTAGGGGACTTGGCTGCCGTCGATCTGGCGCGCGATTGGCGCCATTTCGCGAAAATCGAAGGCCGTGCCAGCGACGGGCCGGGCCTCGCCGGTCGGGATCAGGTCGCGATCGACCGGCAGATAGCGGTCGGCGGCGATCATCAGGTCGTGGCCGAGGATGTCGCTGCGGCCGTCGAGGTTGAAATAGGCGTGCTGGCAGACATTGACAGGCGTCGCACGGTCGGTGCGGCTTTCGTAGATCACCGAGAGCACGCCCTCGTCCTTCAGCGTGTAGATCGCGCGGATGGTGCAGTTGCCGGGATAGCCGGCGCGGCCGTCGGGATCGACGACCTCCATCGTCACGTGGTCGTGACCCATCTCGACGATCGTCCAGTTCATCCGGCCGGTGCCGGTCGAGCCGCCATGCAGGTGGGTGACCCCGCGCTCGTTCAGCTCCAGCTGGTAGTCCTTGCCGTCGATCGCGAAGCGGCCACGGGCGATGCGGTTGGCGCAGCGGCCGGGCGAAGCGCCGAAATAGGGGGAGTGCTGCTCGTAGTCCTCGAAGCGCTCGAAACCGAGCACCAGCGGGGCGTCATGGCCGGCAAGGCGCAGGTCCTGGATGGCTGCGCCGAAGGTGATGATGCGGGCCGTCAGCCCGCCGCAGGACAGCGTCACCCGCTCGACCGTCTCGCCTGCCAAGGTGGTACCGAAGATTTCCCTGCCGGTCATGCCATTCCCCCCGTTCGCGGCCTTTCGCCGTCTATCTCGCCAGCGCGCGCGCCGCGTCTTCCAGCCCGCCGAGCGTCAGCGGGTACATCCTGTTTCCCATCAGCTGACGTATCATGCCGACCGACTGGGTGTAGCCCCAATAGTCCTGCTTCAGGGGATTGATCCACAGGCTGCGGCGGAAATGCGCCGTCAGCCGGTCGATCCACACGGCGCCGGCCTCGGTGTTCCAGTGCTCGACGGAACCGCCCGGATGGCTGATCTCGTAGGGGCTCATCGATGCGTCGCCGACGAAGACCAGCCGGTAGTCCGGGCCGAAGGTGCGGATGATGTCGTCGGTGCCGATGACCTCGGCCATGCGGCGGCGATTGTCCTTCCACACCCGCTCATAGGGGCAGTTGTGGAAGTAGAAATAGTCCATGTGGCGGAACTCGGAACGCGCGGCGGAAAACAGTTCCTCGACGGTTCGCACATGGTCGTCCATCGAGCCGCCGATGTCGAAGAACATCAGAAGCTTGACGGCATTGCGCCGCTCCGGCTGCGTCTTCACGTCGAGATAGCCGTGTTCGGCGGTGGCGCGGATGGTGCCGGTGAGGTCGAATTCGTCCGCCGCACCCTCGCGGATGAAGCGGCGCAGGCGGCGAAGCGCGACCTTGATGTTGCGCGTGCCGAGTTCGACCGTGTCGTCGAGATTGCGGAACTCGCGCTTGTCCCAGACCTTCACGGCGCGGCGGTGGCGGCTTTCGTGCTGGCCGATGCGCACGCCTTCGGGATTATAGCCATAGGCGCCGAAGGGCGAGGTGCCGGCGGTGCCGATCCATTTCGAGCCGCCCTGGTGGCGTCCCTCCTGCTCGGCAAGCCTCTGGCGCAGCGTTTCCATCAGCTTTTCGAAGCCGCCAAGCGCCTCGACCAGCTTTTTGTCGTCCTCCGACAGGTGCTTTTCCGCGAGCCTCTTCAGCCATTCCTCGGGGATCGGCACGGTCTCGACGCCCTCGCCGCCGGAGATCGCCTCCAGCCCGCCGAACATCTCGGCAAAGACCCGGTCGAAACGGTCGATATGGCGCTCGTCCTTGACCAGCGCGGTGCGGGCGAGGAAGTAGAAGGCTTCGGTGTCGAAATCGGCGAGACCCTTTTCCATGCCTTCTAGAAGGGCGAGGAATTCCCTCAGCGTGACCGGGACGCGCGCTTCCTTGAGCTTGAGGAAAAAGGGAATGAACATCGGCGGTCAGAAATTCTGCTGGTAGACGATGAACGGCGTCTTCTCGGCGATGCGGTCGTAAAGGCGGCGCGCGGTGGCGTTGAATTCCTGCGTCATCCAGTAGACCTCCCTTGCACCTTCCGCCTTCGCCCGCTCGTCGACCGCCTCGATCAGGGCCCGGCCGATGCCGGTGCCGCGGATCTCGGGATCGGCATAGAGGTCCTGAAGATAGCATATGTTGTCGATGTGCCAGCAGGAGCGATGGAAGAGATAGTGGGCAAGGCCCACCGGCCGGCCGTCGACCCATGCCAGAAGGCCGCGGTATTCACCCGGAGCACCACCGGTGAGACGGGCGAAGGTCAGGGCGTAGATCTCCTCCGGCAGCTCCGTCTCGTAGAAGGCGAGATAGGCCTTCCACAGACGGCGCCATTCGGTTTCGTCCTGCGTGCGCAAGGGGCGGATGTCGACGCTTGCCGCCATGTCAGCGCCCCATGCCGATCTCTTGCAGGTCGTACGGCGTCGTCTGGTAGATCTCGTTGATCCAGTTGCCGAACAGGAGATGGGCGTGGCTGCGCCAGCGGTTGAGCGGGGTCAGCGTCGGGTCGTTGTGCGGAAAATAGTCGTGCGGCATCTTGATCGGCACCCCGGAGTTCACGTCGCGGAAATACTCGTCGCCGAGCGAGGTCGAATCATATTCGACATGGTTGAACATGTAGAGCCGGTTGCCGCGCTTCTCGTGCACAAGGCAGACGCCCATCTCGTCGGATTCCATCAGGATCTCGAGGTCCGGATGCTTCTCGATGTCTTCGCGGCGCACTTCGGTCCAGCGCGACACCGGGACCTGGAAATCGTCGGAAAAGCCGTTGAGATAGACGGAGGCCGGCGACAGGTTGCGGTGGCGATAGACGCCGAAGGCCTTCTGTTTCAGCGCGTGCTTCGGCACCTTGTGGAAATGGTAGATGGCGGCCATGGCGCCCCAGCAGACATTCATCGTCGAATGGACGTTGGTTTCCGTCCAGTCGAAGATCTGCTGCATCTCGTTCCAGTAGGTCACCTCTTCGTAAGCCAGGTTCTCGACCGGCGCGCCAGTGACGATGAAGCCGTCGAACTTGCGGTCCTTCACCTCTTCCCAGGTCTGGTAGAAGGACAGGAGATGTTCTTCCGAGGTATTCTTGGCCTTGTGGCCGCCGACGCGCACGAGGGTGAGCTCGACCTGCAGCGGCGAGGCGCCGATCAGGCGGGCGAACTGGACCTCGGTCTTGATCTTGTTCGGCATGAGATTGAGCAGGCCGATCTGCAGCGGGCGGATGTCCTGGCGGACGGCCACCGTCTCGGTCATCACCCGCACGCCCTCGTGGACGAGGGTTTCAAAGGCGGGCAGCGTATCGGGTATCCTGATCGGCATCGTTTCTCATTCCCAGCATCGGCGGAAAAACCGCAAAATAAAACCGGCGGCGAGAAATCGCGACCGGTGCTCGGGAAAATGACGACTTTCCTCGGCCCCTTTAGCGACTTCTTTAACGTGGCTGCAAGCCGGCCGGCCAAATCACCACGGGACAGCCGGTTATTTACGCCTGTTGTGCCGGCGAATCAATGGGGTGCCCACGCAACAGACGATCACACGCGGGTGACCGGGATCTAGCGTTCCCGCCGCGCCATGAAGGCAAGACGTTCGAACAGGTGCACGTCCTGCTCGTTCTTCAAAAGGGCGCCGTGCAGCTTGGGCAGGGCCTGTTTCGGGTCGGCGCGCAGGTCGGCCGGGTCGACGTCCTCGGCGACCAGCAGGCGGATCCAGTCGAGGGCTTCGGAGGTCGAGGGCTTCTTGCGCAGGCCCGGCGTTTCGCGGATCTCGTAGAACTGGGTGAGTGCCGAGCGGATCAGCGTCTGCTTGATGCCGGGATAATGCACCTCGACGATGCGGGTGAGCGTGTCGGCATCGGGGAAGCGGATATAGTGGAAGAAGCAGCGGCGCAGGAACGCGTCGGGCAGTTCCTTCTCGTTGTTCGAGGTGATGATGACGATCGGGCGCACGGCGGCCTTCACCGTCTCGCCGGTCTCGTAGACATGGAATTCCATGCGGTCGAGTTCCTGCAACAGGTCGTTGGGAAACTCGATGTCGGCCTTGTCGATCTCATCGATCAGCAGGACCGTTTTGCGGCCGGCGGCGAAGGCCTGCCAGAGCTTGCCCTTACGGATGTAGTTGCCGACTTCGTTGACCCGTGCGTCGCCGAGCTGGCTGTCGCGCAGCCGCGAGACCGCGTCATATTCGTAGAGGCCCTGCTGCGCCTTGGTGGTCGACTTGATGCTCCATTCGATCATGTCGAGGCCGAGCGCCGCCGCCACCTGGCGGGCGAGCTCGGTCTTGCCGGTGCCGGGCTCGCCCTTGACGAGCAGCGGCCGCTCGAGCGCGATGGCCGCGTTGACGGCGACCATCAGGTCCTTGTCGGCGATATAGTCGGCGGTACCGGTGAACTGCATGCTCAAGTCTTCCTGGCTGATCCTTGGCGGTGAACCTAGTGGCGCAAGGGGTGCAGTGCAAGATGGCGGGGCGGCCGGCGGCGGTGGCGGTGCGCCAGATAAAGCTTGTAAAAACGCTGGAATCTGACAGGCTGAACACAGCGACACATGCCGCCCGTTCGTGTTTCGACCCTTGCCTCCGCGAGCAAGAAAGTCACATTCGCGACCGCGGCGGGCGCATTCCCGGCAGGTCCTGCCAAGCTCTCGGCATCCCCCGCCGCATTCGCTTCGAAGACGAAGTTTCTACCGCCAGCCGACCGAAGATCACCTGTTCCCGATCGAGCGCCGCCATCAAGGGCGGCCCGCGATCCTTCACCGAAGGAAGACACCCATGGCCAAAGGTCAGGTACGTTCGAACCGCGAAGCCCGAAAACCCAAGAAGGACAAGACCAAGGCCGATGCGCCCAAGGCGACCGGCTTTGCCAGCCAGCTGAAGAATGCCGAAACCTCCAAGGACGGCACCGCCAAGCGCTAAGGCGCCATCGGGCTCAGCGATACCACGACCAAGCGTCGTGCCCGGCCTGATCGGCGCCCAGGCGCCCGGTCAGGCGGCGAGGGGCCAAGCAATCGGCCTTTCCCTTCCCCGCCCATATGCGCTATGGGCACATCCATGACGGACACGACCTTCACCATCCTGCTCGGCGGGGCGCTCATCCCGACCGAACGGCTGAAAGCCGCGGTCGCGGGAAGCCGCGCCATTGCGGCCGACGGCGGCATGCGCCATGCGGCCGTGCTCGGCCTTTCGCCGGAATTGTGGGTCGGCGACTTCGACAGTTCCGCCGATCTGCCGGTCGAGGATTTCCCCGGCGTGCCGCGCCTGCCCTATCCGGCGCAGAAGGCGGCGACCGACGGCGAGATCGCCGTCGAGGAGGCGCTGTCGCGCGGGGCACGGCGCCTGGTGCTGGCCGGCGCGCTCGGCGGCGAGCGCTCGGACCATGCGCTGATGCATCTGTTGTCGGGCGTGGCGCTGGCCAAGGGCGGTATCGAGGTGATGATGACCTCTGGCAGCGAAGAGGCCTTTCCGCTGCTTGGGCACGATTTTACCCTCGACCTGCCGAAGGGTTCGCTGTTCTCGGTCCTCGGCCTGTCGCCGCTGGCCGGACTGACGATCGGCAATGCCCGCTATCCGCTCAAAGATTTCGCGCTGCCCTTCGGGTCGTCGCGCACCATTTCCAACGTCGCGGAAGGTCCCGTGCGGTTCTCGCTGAAAAGCGGCGATGCCGTCGTCCTTGCCCGCCCTTACGATTTTTCCGGAGCTTGACCTTGGCACCACCCATTCTCAAACTCGACGACATCGTGCTCTCCTTCGGCGGCGCACCGCTTTTGAACGGCGCCGGCCTGCAGGTCGAGCCGGGCGACCGCATCTGCCTGGTCGGCCGCAACGGCTCGGGCAAGTCGACGCTGATGAAGATCGCTGCCGGCATGGTCGAGCCGCAGTCGGGCGAGGTGTTCCGCCATCCGGCAGCCACCATCCGCTATCTCGAGCAGGCGCCCGATTTCGGCAGCCACAAGACCGTGCAGGCCTATGCCGAGGCGGGGCTCGGGCCGGGCGACGATCCGTATCGCGTTACCTATCTTCTGGAACATCTGGGCCTATCCGGCCAGGAAGACCCGGCAAGCCTGTCGGGCGGCGAGGCCAGGCGCGCGGCGCTCGCCCGCGTCATGGCGCCGGAACCCGACATCCTGATGCTCGACGAGCCGACCAACCATCTCGACCTGCCGACCATCGAATGGCTGGAAGGCGAGCTGGCCAAGAGCCGCAGCGCGCTGGTGGTGATTTCGCACGACCGCCGCTTTCTCGAGAAGGTGTCGACCGCGACCGTCTGGCTCGACCGCGGCCTGTCGCGCCGGCTCAACCGCGGCTTCGGCCATTTCGAGGAATGGCGCGACAAGGTGCTGGAAGAGGAAGAGATCGAGCAGCACAAGCTCGGCAAGGAGATCCAGCGCGAGGAGCACTGGCTGCGCTACGGCGTGACCGCAAGGCGCAAGCGCAACATGCGCCGCCTCGGCAACCTGCAAAGCCTGCGCGCCGAATATCGCGGCCACAAGGGACCGCAGGGCACGATCCAGGCGAGCGCCACGGAAGGCCGCGAGTCCGGAAAGCTGGTCATCGAGGCGGAAAAGATCACCAAGGCCTATGGCGATCGCACCATCGTCGCGCCGTTTTCGATCCGGGTCCATCGCGGCGACTGCATCGGCCTGATCGGCCCGAACGGGGCCGGCAAGACGACGCTTCTCAAGATGCTGACCGGCCAGCTGCAACCCGACAGCGGCACGGTCAAGCTCGGCACCAATCTCGAGATCGCCGTGCTCGACCAGAAGCGCGAGGACCTCAACCTCGAGGACACGCTGTCGCATTACCTGACCGACGGGCGCGGCGAGAACCTTCTGGTCAACGGTGAGCAGAAGCATGTGACCGGCTACATGAAGGAATTCCTGTTCCAGCCGGAGCAGGCGCGCACCCCGATCAAGAACCTTTCCGGTGGCGAACGCGCCCGGCTGATGCTGGCGCGGATGATGGCCAAGCCGTCGAATCTTTTGATCCTCGACGAGCCGACCAACGACCTCGACATCGAGACGCTGGACCTGTTGCAGGAAATCGTCGCCGGCTATACCGGTACGGTCATTCTGGTCAGCCATGACCGCGACTTCCTCGACCGCACCGTGACCTCGACGATCGCGCCGGCCGATCCCGAGCATCCGGACGGCCGCTGGATCGAATATGCCGGCGGCTATTCCGACATGCTGGCGCAGAAGAAGGGCGCCGAGGACGAGCGCAAGAAGGCCGAAAAGGCCGAAAAAGCGAAGACCTCCGAGGCGAAATCCGCGGACACGGGCGGCAAGGCGCGCGGCAAGCTCTCCTACAAGCAGAAGTTCGCGCTGGAGAACCTGCCGAAGGAGATGGAGAAGACGCAGAAAGACATCGCCGCCCGGGAGGCGAAGATGGCCGACCCGAACCTCTTCGCCAAGGACCAGGCGACCTTCAACAAGCTCGCCGCCGAGACGGAAAAGCTGCGCGCCGACCTCGTCCGCATGGAAGAGGAATGGCTGGAGCTGGAAATGCTGCGCGAGGAGCTGGAGGGGTAGGCGCTGCGAAACGGCGCGATCGTTTCGGCGCGATGGGCGTCAGTGAACAAAGAGTGTCAAAACCGCGCAGACAATAAGGAAGACGAGCAGGAAGTAGCCCAGCTTGTTTTCCTCGGTGGAAACTCTCAATCTGTGGGTCTTGGTGTCCCTGAGATCGTATTTGACGACCACGATCATCGCCAGAAGCATGGTCGCGTAAAAGGCATAGGACCTCACGGTGTTACTCCGATAAGGGCGACGGACGGGATGTGAGCCACTCCCCGCCTCCGTGGATTATGGCTGCGGTGCCGGCTGCTCCCTGTCGCAGCTGATCCGCTCCAGATGCAGCAGGTTCGGCGACAGCGTGTCGTAGAAGGCGCCGGAGCGGCCGATATAGATCAGGGTCGAGCCGGAGAGCTCGGCCAGCACGCCGGAAAGCGTGGTCACGGTATCCGGCTCCAGGCCTTCGAGAACGTCGTTCAGCACGATCCAGCGCGGCTTGCGCAGGATGAGGCCGGCGAAGGCGAGCGCCATCTGCTCGTCCTTGTCGAGCAGCCGGTCCCAGCGGGCGCGCTCGTCGAGCCTTCCGGCGATGCGGGAGAGGCCGACGCGATGAAGCGCTGCGACCATCGCCTCGTCGGTGAAGCCGGCAGAGGCGAGCGGATAGGCGAGAACGCTCCGGAGCTTGCCCTCCGGCAGGTATTCGAGCTGCGGCACGAACAGCATGTCGCCTTCCTGCGGCAGCAGGATGCGGCCTTCGCCATAGGGCCAGAGGCCGGCAATGGCATTGAACAGCAGCTTGCGGTTGACGCCCTGGTCGCCGTTGATCATCACCCGCTCGCCGTGGGCGATGGTCGGGTTGGCTTCCTTGATGCGGAAGCCGTCGAGCGCGCAGTCGCCGTCGACATGCGAGGCGATCGACACCGCTTCGAGCGACAGCCGTCCGGGTTCGCCCTTGACGACGACGATCCGGCCCTCGGTCGGGGCGTCGTCCATGTCGATCAGCGCGGCGCGCAGCGCCGACACGCGCAGCAGGGCCGCCTTCCAGTCGGCGATCGCACCGAAATTGTCGACATACCAGCGCAGGGCCGAATGGACCTGGTTGAAGGCGGCGGCGGCCATCATCAGGCCGCCGAAGGTCATGGTGCCGGCGAAATAGGCGGGCGCGGCAATGAGGATCGGCACCAGGATGGCCAGCCAGCCGAAACCGGCGGTGACCCAGGTGAGATTGGTGAGCGCCCTGGCCAGGTGGCGGATGGAGCGCAGCACCGCGTCGAGCTTTTCATGGATGTGGCGGCGCTCGGTCTCCTCGCCGCCGGCGAGCGCGATCGCCTCGAGGTTTTCGTTGGCGCGCATCAGCGAGAAGCGCAGCTCGGCCTCGTTGGCGTAGCGCTCGGCATTGAGGCGCGTGAGTTTCCAGCCGACGACCTGGCTGAACAGCGAGGCGATACCGGCATAGGCGACGGCACCCCAGACCATGTAGCCGGGGATCGAGAAGCTGTAGTCCCGGAAGTGGAAGACGAAGCCGCTCGAAAGCTGCCAAAGCACGCCGATGAAGCTGACCAGAAGGATGGTGGCCTGCAGCAGGCCGATCGACAGCGACGTGGTCATCTCGGCCAGCTTGCGGGCGTCCTCGTGCAGGCGCTGGTCGGGATTGACGCCGAGCGGGCTCGTCATCATCAGGCGATAGGCCCGGCGGTCGGTCAGCCATTCGTCGACGACGTTGCGGGCCAGGCCCTCGCGCATGTAGAGCGCCGTCATCTGGTTGAGCCAGGTCTGGGTGACGTTCAGCAGCAGCAGCACGCCGGCGATCTTGCCGAAATTGCCGAGCTCGACGATGAAGGCGTCGAGATCGCGGCGCTCCAGCGAGTTGTAGAAGGGCGCGTTCCAGCGGTTGAGCAGGATCTGCCCATAGGCGGTGGCCAGAATGATCGCCAGAAGGGCGGCGGCGAGCAGCAGGATGCGGTTGCGCACCGGCGAGGCCCAGAAGGATTCGCCGGCGATGGCGAGTTGCCGCCGAAAACTGAGTTCGACCGTCGGAGCGTCCTCGGGCGCGGGGGTATCGGGTACCGTATTGAACATGCAGTTTCTGTCTCGCCGTATCGGACATACCAGATATCATGACTGCCGCGCTTGTCCATGCGAGGCTGCTGAAATCCGGGCGTCCATGATCCCAGTCTAGCGCGAATCTATTGGCAAAGCGTTTGCGGCAAAATGACAGTCTAACCGATCCGTCCCGGTCGCCGTCCCGCCTTCGCCTCCCCCTGCCGCCGGCTTGCCAGCCGCGCGGCTCCACGCTATGTGTCTTCCTGCTCTAACGGGGTGCCTTTGGTCCGCAAACGGACCGATGGCTGAGAGGCTTTGCAGCCAACCCGCGGAACCTGATCCGGCTAACACCGGCGGAGGGATTAGACGCGTGTCATTGAAGACGCCCTATCCCGAATTTTCAACATGCCAAGGAGGGGCCCTTCATGCCGACCCATCGACATTTCCATCTTCGCCGCGGCCTAGCCGCGCTCGCCATGCTGGCGCTGACCGGTTCGGCAGCCGTTGCCGCCGACAAGACGCTGACCGTCTATACCTATGAGAGCTTCATCTCCGAATGGGGTCCGGGGCCGAAGGTCAAGGAAGCATTCGAGAAGACCTGCAACTGCACCGTCGACTTCGTCGGCGTCGCCGACGGCGTGGCGCTGCTCACCCGGCTGAAGCTGGAGGGCGCGGGCACCAAGGCGGATCTGGTGCTGGGCCTCGACACCAATCTGGTGGCGGAAGCCAAGGAGACCGGCCTGTTCGAGCCGCACGGCATCGAAGTATCGGCGGTCAAGGTGCCCGGCGGTTTTTCCGACGACGTCTTCGTGCCCTATGACTACGGCCATTTCGCCGTGATCTACGACACCGAGACGATGAAGACGCCGCCGAAGAGCCTGAAGGAACTAGTCGAAGGCGATCCGAAGGACAAGATCGTCATCGAGGATCCGCGCACATCGACGCCGGGGCTCGGCCTGCTGCTCTGGGTCAAGTCGGTCTATGGCGACGAGGCGGACGAGGCCTGGGCCAAGCTCAAGGGCCGCGTGCTGACCGTCACTCCGGGCTGGTCGGAGGCTTACGGCCTCTTCACCAAGGGCGAGGCGCCGATGGTGCTGTCCTACACCACCTCGCCGGCCTATCACATGGTGGCCGAGAACACCGAGCGCTACCAGGCGGCGGCGTTTTCCGAGGGGCATTACATCCAGATCGAGGTGGCGGGCCTGCTCAAGGGCGCGCCGCAGAAGGACCTGGCGCGGCAGTTCCTGTCCTTCATGATCACGCCCGGCTTCCAGGATACCATCCCGACGAACAACTGGATGATGCCGGCGGCCGCGACCTCCGAACCGCTGCCGGAGGCCTTCGGCAAGCTGGTCTCGCCGGACAAAACCTTCCTGATGTCGCCGGAAGAGGTGGCGACGCATCGCAAGGCCTGGATCGACGAGTGGCTCGCCGCCATGACGCTCAACTGAGCATGGCGGTCCTGCGGCGATCACGCATGGACGAGAGGTTGCCGGCGATCGCCGGCGGCCTTTTCGTGCTGGCGTTGATCGCCGGTTTCGTCGTGACCGCCGTCGCGTCGCTGCTTTCGGTCGGCGGCGAGACCTCGGCTGCGACGATCGTCAGTGATCCGGTCGTGCGCCGGGTGTTGTGGTTCACCCTGCTGCAGGCAGTGCTCTCGACGCTGATCTCGGTCGTCGCCGCCATCCCGGTGGCGCGCGCGCTTGCCCGGCAGCCGCGGTTTTACGGCCGCCAGTGGCTGATCCGTCTGATGGCCGTGCCGATGGGCCTGCCGGTGCTGATCGGCGCGCTCGGCATCGTCGGCATCTGGGGACGGCAGGGGGTGGTCAACGACCTGCTGGCGGCGCTGGGTTCGGGCGAACGCTTCAGCATATACGGGCTTTCGGGCATCCTGATCGCCCATGTGTTCTTCAACCTGCCGCTCGCCGCCCGGCTGATGCTGGCGAGCCTGGAGCGCATTCCCGCCGAATACTGGCGCTCCGGCGCCAGCCTCGGCATGGGCGGGCTGTCGGTCTTCCGCTTCATCGAATGGCCGGTGCTCCGGCGTGTCATTCCCGGCATTGCCGGGCTGATCTTCATGCTGTGCGCGACGAGCTTCACCCTCGTCCTGGTGCTCGGCGGCGGGCCGGCGGCAACCACCATCGAGGTCGCCATCTACCAGGCGCTGCGGCTGGATTTCGACCCGGCCCGGGCGGTGGCGCTAGCCTTCCTGCAGATCGCCGTGACGGCGGTGATCCTCGGGGCCATGGCGCTCTTCCCCGCGCCTGCCGATCCCGGCACGACGCTCGGCGCGGTGGCGCAGCGTTTCGACGGGCGCAGGCCGCTTTCCCGCTTCTGCGACGGCGTGGTGATCCTCGCATGCGCGCTCTTTCTCGGCCTGCCACTGGGACAGGTCGTGTTCGCCGGCCTCCGCTCGAACCTGGCGGGACTTGTCGCCGACAGGGCGGTGCTCGACGCTGCCGCCACCAGCCTCGTCATCGGATTTTCAGCGGCGCTGGTCTCGGTTCTGGTCGGGGTGGCGGTCATCCGCGCCCGGGCGGCGCTTGCCGAGGGCAAGCGGCGTCCGCTGCCGGCGATCGTCGTTTCCGGCGCGCTTGCCGCGGTCTCGTCGCTGGTCCTGCTCGTGCCGACGGCGGTTCTCGCCACCGGCTGGTTCCTGGTGCTCCGTGCCCAGGGCGACGTGGCCCGTTATGCGGCGGGCGTGGTGGTCGGCATCAATGCGCTGATGGCGCTGCCCTTTGCCATGCGGGTGCTCGCGCCGGCCTTCGAGGCGCATCGGCTGCGCAGCGCCCGGCTCGCCGACAGCCTCGGCATCCGGGGCCTTGCCCGGTTCCGCCTGATCGACTGGCCGGTGCTGCGCCGGCCGATCCTCACGGCCCTGTCCTTTGCCATGGCGCTGTCGCTCGGCGATCTCGGCGCGGTCGCCTTGTTCGGCTCGGAGAACCTCACGACGCTGCCGTGGCTGATCTACAGCCGGATGGGCGCCTATCGCAGCCAGGACGCCGACGGGCTGGCGCTTCTGCTCGGCCTCGTCTGCCTGATGCTGGCGCTCGCGGGAACGCCGGAGCCCCGGCGAAAGGACACTGGCCATGCCGGATAGGAATGCCAGCGCCGTCATGCTCGAGGACGTCCGGCTGATACTTGGGTCGGCCGATTTCCAGTTCGACTGCCGCATTGTTGGCGGCGCCATCACCGCCGTTGCCGGGCCGTCCGGCTCGGGCAAGTCGACGCTGCTCAACCTGATCGCCGGCTTCGAGCAGCCGGACCAAGGCCGCGTGCTGATCGCAGATGACGATGTGAGCCGGCTTTCGCCCGCCGACCGTCCCGTGTCGCTGGTGTTCCAGGACAACAATCTCTTTGCCCATCTCGACCTCTTCACCAATGTCGGGCTCGGCATCGAACCGGCGATGCGGCTGAAGCCGGGCGACCGGCTGGCCGTGAGCGAGGCGCTTGCCCGCGTCGGGCTTGGTGGCTACGAGAAACGCCTGCCGGCGACGCTGTCGGGCGGCGAACGGCAGCGGGCGGCCTTTGCCCGGGCGCTGGTACGCAGGAAGCCGGTCATGCTGCTCGACGAGCCGTTCGCGGCGCTCGATCCGGGCCTGCGGTCGGCGATGGCCGACCTGCTGCTCGACCTGCATCGCGAGACGGGCCATACGATCGTCATCGTCACGCATGATCCGCAGGAGGTGGCGCGGCTTGCCGCCGACGTGCTGTTCCTCGAGGCCGGCCGCGTCGCGCTTGGGGCTTCGCGGGAGACCTTCTTCACCCGGACCGACATCGCCTCCGTCGCCGATTTCTTGGGAAAGGCCGACGGCGGCTGACGCTACGGCAGGAAGCCTTCGCCTTATTTTGGACGTTCGCCGGTGGCATTCGCTCAAGAGGACCTAACGGGTCCGTCTTTCTGCCTTTTCGTTCCTACTTATCCGTCGCCGCCTCTTTTTCCTCATGCAATTTTATCCATATCTAACGAATGATGTTAAAAGGGCCACACCGATGCGAGGTCTCGTTTCCCGGATCGATTTCCGGTTGCATCGGTACCTGGAGCGATTCAAAAGGAGGTTCGAGGGCGCGTTGTTGTTGAGGCAGGATGAACGTCATGGGCGGTAAAGGCGTATCGCTTGTCGGTCGCGTGCGGCGACACCGTCAGGCCGGTGTCGCACGGGGCGCGGTTGCGCTTCTCTGCGCCTCGCTGGCGCTCAGCTCCTGTCAGACGCTGTTCGAACAGGCCTATGTGCCGACCGTCGGCCCTTCCGACAATCCGCAGATCGTCGACCAGGTGCAGAAAGACGATCCGCGGGCCCAGATGGGCGCGCGTGAGCATCCGCGCATCGTTGCGAGCTATGGCGGCGAATATCACGACGAGAAGACGGAAAAGCTGGTCGCCCGGATCACCGGCGCGCTGACCGCGGTCTCGGAGAACCCGAACCAGTCCTATCGCATCACCATTCTGAATTCCCCGGCGATCAACGCTTTCGCGCTGCCCGGCGGCTATCTCTATGTGACGCGCGGCCTGCTGGCGCTCGCCAACGACGCCTCGGAAGTGGCGGCCGTGCTCTCCCACGAGATGGCCCATGTGACGGCGAACCACGGCATCGAGCGGCAGCGCCGCGAAGAGGCGGAAGTGATCGCCAGCCGCGTGGTCGCCGAAGTTCTGTCGAGCGATCTCGCCGGCAAGCAGGCGCTGGCGCGCGGCAAGCTTAGGCTCGCCGCCTTCTCCCGCCAGCAGGAACTGCAGGCCGACGTGATCGGCGTGCGTACGCTCGGCGAAGCCGGCTATGATCCCTACGCCGCCGCCCGTTTCCTCGATTCCATGGCGAGCTACAGCCATTTCACCTCGGTCGATCCCGATGCCGACCAGAGCCTCGACTTCCTGTCGAGCCACCCCAACGCGCCGCAGCGCGTCGAGCTGGCACGGCGCCATGCGCGCGCCTTCGGGCCGGAGGGCACGCATGGCGAATCGGGCCGCGACTATTATCTCAAGGGGATCGACGGCCTGCTCTACGGCGACAGCCCGCAGGAGGGCTATGTCCGCGGCCAGACCTTCCTGCATGGCAGCCTGGGCATCCGCTTCGAGGTTCCCGACGGCTTCCAGATCGACAACAAGGTCGAGGCGGTGCTTGCCACCGGCCCCGGCGACGTGGCGATCCGTTTCGACGGTGTGGCCGATGCCGAGCGCCGCAGCCTGTCCAATTATATCTCCAGCGGCTGGGTGACCGGTCTGCTGCCGGAGACGATCCGCGAGATCACCGTCAACGGGCTGGAGGCGGCGACCGCGCGCGCCTCGGCCGAGCGCTGGGATTTCGACATCACCGTGATCCGCATCGGCCCGCAGATCTTCCGCTTCCTGACGGCCGTTCCGAAGGGCAGCGCCGTACTCACCCCGACGGCGGACAAGCTGAGGGCGAGCTTCCGGCGGATCACCCCGCAGGAAGCGGCGACGCTGAAGCCGCTGCGTGTGCGCGTGGTCACCGTGGGCCCGGGCGATACAATTGGCACGCTTTCGGCGCGCATGATGGGCACGGATCGGAAGTTGGAGCTCTTCCGGCTGATCAATGCGCTCGGACCCACCTCCACGGTGCAGGCTGGCAACAAGGTCAAGATCATCTCGGAATGAAAGAAGGGCCGGGATGGGCCGGCCTGACTAAAAATGTGGAATCCAGCCACATAGGCATGTCGTATCCACCCGTGCCGTGTCCTTTCGGACGGTTTCGCTTGCCGAAAATGTCTTTCTAAATCATCCTTCGCAATAAACTGTCGCGGACCATTTGGTTCTGCACCGTTCTGAAAGTAGTCGTAAAATTACCCATTACAGCGAATTTCGCGACAGTCTTCATTTGGAAATACGGATGAATACGGACAACAAACGCACTCGTAGGTCTCTGGATATCCAGCTTTTTGCCAAACAGATCGGCAAAAAGGCCCAGGCAGGGCAGGACCCGAACGACCGCCGCTATGACCGAGATATCGCCAAGAAACTGAGGCAGATTTCTCCGGAGGAGATCGACGCCCTCCTTCGTGGAGAAGACGAGTAAGCGGTTCGATGTCGCAAGAACTTCCTGCAGTCAGTTTTGCCTATCGCGATTCGTGACTTTTATTTCACGTTTCCCGTGAAGGGCCGGTACGAACCGGCCCCTTGTAGATCTGCCTCAGAAGGCCATTTCGCGCATCTGGCCCGTCTTCGGTCCGTAGTGGGTGAGCGCGGTCTTCAGTTTTTCCAGCGCGCGCGTCTCGATCTGGCGGACACGTTCCTTGGAAATGCCGAGTTCGGCTCCGAGCTCCTCGAGCGTCGCGCCGTCCTCGGTCAGGCGGCGCGCCTTGATGATGCGGTTTTCGCGCTCGTTGAGCTCGGTCAGCGCATTCTTCAGCCAGCCGCGCCAGCGTTCGCCGTCGATAATGCCGGTGACCTGTTCGTCCGGCGGCACTTCGTTGCTCTCCAGCATTTCGAGCTGTTCGCTGCCGTCGCCGCCGTCGCGGCCCTTCATCGGCGCCTGCAGCGAAGCGTCGGCGCCGGAGAGCCGCGCATCCATCGACTGGACGTCGGCCAGGCTGACGCCGAGGGCCGAGGCGATCTCCTGGTGGATGGCCTGGTCGCTCAGCCGGTTGTCGCCCTGGGCGAGCTTGGCGCGCAGGCGGCGCAGGTTGAAGAACAGCGCCTTCTGTGACGAGCTCGTGCCGCCGCGCACGATCGACCAGTTGCGCAGGATGTAATCCTGCATCGAGGCGCGGATCCACCAGCCGGCATAGGTGGAGAAACGGACTTCCCGGGCCGGCTCGAAGCGGGCCGCGGCTTCCAGGAGGCCGATATAGCCTTCCTGGATCAGGTCGTTGAGCGGCAGGCCGAAGCCGCGGAACTTGGAGGCCATGGCGATCACCAGGCGCATATGGGCATGGGCGATGCGATTGCGGGCATCCTGATCGTCGTTGTCTCTCCAGCGGATCGCCAGATCCAGCTCCTCCTCGCGTTCGAGATAGGGCTGAGCCATCGCAAATCGGATAATGTGTCTGTCGGCGGACATGGCTTTCATCGGCGTCTCCATGGGCGGTACGATCAGGACGGGGTCGTCTATTCGGCACTCATGCATGAACGGGCCAAGGCCATACGGGTTCCATCGCGCGTAGGTCGATTTTTGCCAAAGGCAAGCGTCCCCGGCCACAGACCGTTCAAAAACCATTACGAGGAACATGGGAATTCGGTTTGAACGTTGCACGTCAAAGGGCCGATCGGTTCGGCTTTTCACGGACTTGTGATGAATCGGCCGGGATCAGGCGGGACGATGGCCGGGATTGAGCGCCAGGCGCGGCACCGGCCAGCCCTTGGCGTCGGGCATGAAGACCAGGCGGTAGCGGGCAAAGATATTGGCGAGCAGCAGCGTGAACCAGGCGCCGAAGGACAGGCCGGCGATCACGTCGCTCGGATAGTGCGCGCCGACCATGACGCGGCTGAACGCCATCCACAGCGCCAGCAGCATGAAGGCAAGCCGGTAGCGCGGCAGAAGCAGGATCAGCACCATGAAGATGGCGCCGACCGTGGTGGCGTGGCCGGAGGGGAAGCTCTCGAATTTCGCGCCGCTGAAGGAGGAGAAGCCGAACGAGCCCCAGTCCTCGAACTGGCCGGGGCGGGCGCGGCCGATGACCCGCTTGACGAGATTGGCGAGAATGCCGGAGAGCGCCACGGCGAGGAAGGCATAGGCGCCGATCTGGCCGAGATAGAGCGCGCGGAAGCGCTGCCTTGCGCCGCGCGACAGCCGCCAGGAGGCAAAGCCCGTGAGCGCCAGCATGGCCGCGGCCGTCAGGATCCAGCCGGAACTGCCGAATTCGGTGATCATCCGGCCGAGCGAGCGGGTGAAGATGTCCCGGTGCCTGGAGGCGCCGACGGGCGCGTCGAAGATGAGGAAGGAGAGGATGACCAGATTGGCGGCGACGACGGCGAAGATCTGCCAGTAGTGCGGCGCAGGCGGGTGACGGTTGAGGTCACGGCGCCTCTTCAGCCAGGTCCTGATCTTGTCGATGCCGCTCACGTCCAGCCTTCCGCTTCATTCCAGCCTGCCGGCGACGGAGAGGCCGGAACGGCGTCCACCAACGGCATGCAGCCGCGGCAAGATGGTTGCCGCGGCTTTCAAATGCAAGGGCCTGTCAGGCCGACAGCGCCTTGAACTCGGCGAGGATGGCGTCGCCCATCTCGGTGGTGCCGACCCTGGTTGCGCCTTCGCTCATGATGTCGGCGGTGCGGATGCCCTTGTCGAGCACGGCGGCGATCGCCTTTTCGAGGTTGTCGGCTTCCTTCACCATGTTGAAGGAGTAGCGCAGGCACATGGCGAACGAGGCGATCATGGCGATCGGGTTGGCGATGCCCTTGCCGGCAATGTCCGGGGCCGAGCCGTGGACCGGCTCGTAGAGCGCCTTGCGCTTGCCGGTCTTGGCATCCGGAGCGCCGAGCGAGGCCGAGGGCAGCATGCCGAGCGAGCCGGTCAGCATGGCGGCGACGTCGGAGAGCATGTCGCCGAACAGGTTGTCGGTGACGATGACGTCGAACTGCTTGGGCGCGCGCACCAGCTGCATGCCGCCGGCGTCGGCGAGCATGTGCTCGAGCTGGACGTCCGGATACTTGGCCTTGTGGGTTTCGGTGACGACCTGGTTCCACAAGACGCCCGACTTCATGACGTTGCGCTTTTCCATCGAGCAGACGCGGTTCTTGCGGGTGCGCGCCAGTTCGAAGGCGACCGAGGCGATGCGCTCGATCTCGTAGGTGTCGTAGACCTGGGTGTCGATCGCCCGCTTCTGGCCGTTGCCGAGATCGGTGATGGTCTTGGGCTCGCCGAAATAGACGCCGCCGGTCAGTTCGCGCACGATCAGGATGTCGAGGCCTTCGACCAGCTCGGGCTTCAACGAGGAGGCATTGGCGAGCGCCGGGTAGCAAATCGCCGGGCGCAGGTTGGCGAAGAGTTCGAGATCCTTGCGCAGGCGCAGCAGGCCGGCCTCGGGGCGGACGTCATAGGGAACGTCGTCCCATTTCGGGCCGCCGACGGCGCCGAACAGCACGGCATCGGCGTTCATCGCCTTGGCCATGTCGTCCTCGGAGATCGCCGCGCCATGGGCGTCGTAGGCGCAGCCGCCGACCAGACCCTCGTCGGTGGCGAAGCCTGAGCCCTGTTCGGCATTCATGTAGGCGATGATCTTGCGGACCTCGCCCATGGCTTCGGGGCCGATGCCGTCGCCGGGCAGAAGGAAGAGATTGCGCTGTGTCATGGAAAGCCTCCCTGGCTTTGAAAAAGAGTTGCCGCCTTCTAACGGGCAAAAACCCGCATTTCAAGGACACTCAGCGGCAGAACGGTACGGTGGGAGGCAGCCGTAGCGGAGAGGCCGGCGCGGTCGGTCGGGCCGATCCCGCGCCGTTGCCGGGATCGATCAGGCCCAGGGATGGGTCTGGGCGTTGGTCTTTTCGAAGGCGGCGATGCTTGCGGCCTTTTCCAGCGTCAGGCCGATGTCGTCGAGGCCGTTCAGCAGGCAGTGGCGCTTGAAGGCGTCGATGTCGAACTTGATGCGGCCGCCGTCCGGGCCGGTGATTTCCTGCGATTCAAGGTCGACCGACAGAACGGCGTTGGAGCCGCGGTTGGCGTCGTCCATCAGCTTGTCGAGGTCTTCCGGGCTGACGACGATCGGCAGGATGCCGTTCTTGAAGCAGTTGTTGTAGAAGATGTCGGCAAACGAGGTGGAGATCACGCAGCGGATGCCGAAGTCGAGAAGCGCCCAAGGGGCATGCTCGCGCGAGGAGCCGCAGCCGAAATTGTCGCCGGCAACCAGGATCTGGGCATTGCGATAGGCCGGCTTGTTGAGGACGAAATCCGGGTTTTCCGAACCGTCTTCCTTGTAGCGCGCCTCGGCGAACAGACCCTGGCCGAGACCGGTGCGCTTGATGGTCTTCAGATAGTCCTTCGGGATGATCATGTCGGTGTCGACGTTGACGACCGGAAGGGGGGCTGCGACGCCGGTGAGCTTTACGAACTTTTCCATCAGACCCTGCCTTCGGAATACAATTCAGGAATTCCGCAGGCCATAGAGGAAAATCGCGCGGATTTGAAGGCCTTTATTGGCCAAACGGGTACGCCCTGACTGCGCAAGGCCCGTTTTTGAACGGTGCGGAGAGGTTCTCAGAGATCGATGATGGTGCCGCGGCCGTCGTTCCACACGCGCATCTCGCGACCTTCAGTCTTTGCCTTGGCAAAGACGGGGGCCTTTTTCGGCCGCGCGGTCAGCATGCGGGCGGCAAGCGTCAGCGTCAGCACGGCGCCGGCGATCAGCGTCAGCGAGACGGTGAAGGCGGCTGCGATGGCCAGCACGACGATGCCGGCTGCGGCAAGGGCGACGGAACGGAAATTCTGCATGGTGGAAATCCTTTCTGAGGCCCCAAGGTGGTCCTTCTTCCCGCGGAATGCAAGGGCTTTCCGCCAAATGTCGCCTTGCATGGCTGCGCAAAGCTTGGCAGAAGTTGGCGCATGAATTCGATCAATTCCCACCACCCGGCGCGGCTGCGCCGTTCCGTTCTCAGCGTGCCGGCGATCAATGTCCGGGCGCTGGAAAAGACGCACGGGCTGTCCTGCGATGCCGTCATCTTCGATCTCGAGGATTCGGTCGCGCCGGAGAAGAAGGCCGAAGCGCGGGCGAATCTGCGCCGTTTCTTTACCGAGACGCCGCTCAAGGACCGCGAGGCGATCATCCGGGTGAACGGCCTCGACACGGAATTCTTCCTTGAGGACATGGCGGCGGTGATCGCCTGCCGGCCGGATGCGGTGCTCCTGCCGAAGGTCGACGGGCCGGACGACGTGCAACGCGTCGCCGACCTGCTGGCGGAATCGGATGCGACGGAAAGTCTCAGGATCTGGGCGATGATCGAGACACCGCGCGGGGTTCTCAACGCCGCGGCGATCGCCGGTTCGGGCCGCACCGCCGGCGGCCTGCTCGACTGCTTCGTCGTCGGGCTGAACGATCTCAGGAAGGAAACCGGCGTGGCGCCGGAGCCGGGGCGGACCTATGTCGTGCCCTTCCTGATGCAGGTGATCCTGGCCGCCCGCGCCTACGGGCTCGACGCGATCGACAGCGTGTCGAACGAGTTCAAGACGCTGGAGACCTATGAGGCGGAATGCGCGCAAGGCCGCGCCATGGGTTTTGACGGCAAGATGCTGATCCATCCGGCGCAGATCGACGGCGCCAACCGGCATTTCGGCTTTTCGGCCGCCGCGCTGGCCGAGGCCAAGGCGATCGTTTCCGCCTTTGCCGATCCGGCGACGGCCGGCCTCAACGTCATCAATCTTAACGGCCGCATGGTCGAGCGGCTGCATCTGGAACAGGCCGAGCGGCTTCTCGCCAAGGCCCGGGTCATCGAAGCAAGAGAAGGCAGGACAGCATGAAAGTCTATCGTTTCCTCACCGGCCCGGACGACGCGGCCTTTTGTCATCGCGTCACCGATGCGCTCAGCAAGGGCTGGGAACTGCACGGCGCGCCGAGCCTGTCCTTCAATGCCGCGACCAACCAGATGCATTGCGGGCAGGCCGTGGTGAAGACCGTGCACGGCAAGGACTACGATCCGAGCATGAAGCTCGGCGAACAATGACAGGCTCGGGGCGCCTGCCATGTGCGGCGGGCGCCCCGATGTCTCGGATCATTTGACGGCGGAATTGCCGCCGTCGGCATAGAGGGCGGAGCCCGCGACGAAGCTCCCCATCGGGCCGGCCAGGAACAGGGCGGCCTGGGCGATCTCTTCCGGCCGGGCGATGCGCTTCAGGGCGTGCAGGCCTGCCGCCCAGTCTTTCTGGGCCTGATCGCCGGCCATGCGCGTATCGGTGCCGCCGGGCATCAACGCATTGGCGCGGATGTTGCGGCTGCCGTAATCCGCGGTGATGCCCTTTACCAGCCCCATGAGGCCGGCCTTCGAGGCGGCATAGACGCCCATGCCCGGCAGGCCGACGCTCGTGCCGACGAAGGTGGAGACGAAGACCAGGGCGCCGGAGCCGCGCTCCAGCATGGCCGGGATCTGGAGCCGGGCGGCGAGGAAGGCCGAGGTGAGGTTGGCTGCCAGTGTGTCCTGCCATTCGGGCAGGGTGACATCCGCCAGCGGCTTGATCGGGCCGACGGCCCCGGCATTGTTGACGGCGATGTCGAGGCCGCCGTAGTGGCTCATTGCCGCATCCACCAGCTTTTCATGGGTTTCGGCGAGGGCCACGTCGCCCGGCACGGCCTGGGCTTTGCCGCCGGCGCGGCGCACGCGGTCGACGATTTCGTCGAGGGCTTCACTGCCCCTGGCATTGAGCACCAGCGATGCGCCCTCTGCGGCAAACAGAAGGGCGGTGGCGCGGCCGATGCCGGACGACGCTCCGGTGATGATGGCGACCTTGTCGTTCAGGCTTGTCATGGAAACCTCCTTGGGTGTTGGAGGCCAAGGGATAGGCAGCGGGCGGGGCGGCGGCCACCCGTTTCCGGACGCGGCAGGGACCGTGGGTGGTTTGCCTGTCGACCCCCTGGATATGCCGTCCCCTGCACAGATGTTTTTCCGCAGCGCGCCATTGTCCTTCGAGCGCGATTGCGGCCATGGTCGGGGCTTGCGCCTCTGCCGGCTTGCGGCAGCGCCTCCCCCCACACATCGCAGGAGAATGCCCGTGCTGACCATTCGACGTCTCGATATTTCCGATGCCCGCCTGCTGATCGCCGGCGCCGGCGACAAGGCCCGCGAGATCGGCGTGCCGATGTGCATCGCCATCACCGACGAGAGCGGCCAGCTCATCGCCTTCGAGCGCATGGACGGCGGCAAGGTGACCAGCACGACGATCGCCATCGACAAGGCGTTCACCGCCGCGGCGGCGAAGAAGGCGACCCATGAATATGGCGCGGCCAGCCAGCCGGGCAGCCCGGCCTTCGGCATTCATTCGGCGATCGGCGGACGGCTGATGGTGGTCGGCGGCGGCCTGCCGGTTATCATCGACGGCGAGGTGGTCGGCGGGATCGGCATCAGTTCGGGAACGCCGGCCCAGGATCTCAGCTGCGCGGAAGCGGGCATTGCCCATTTCCTCGCGACGCGGGGTTAATCCTTCAACGAGGCGGACATGCCGTCGGATTCCGCGGCGGCATCTTCGGCGCTCTCTTCGATGCGCTCCATATCGTCGTCGGACAGGCCGAAATGGTGGCCGATCTCATGGATCAGCACATGGGTGATGATGTCGCCCAGCGTTTCCTCGTTCTCGGCCCAGTAGTCGAGAATGGGACGGCGATAGAGCGTGATGCGGTTCGGCATCTCGCCGGTTTCCATGGTGAAGCGCTCGGAAATGCCGCGGCCCTCGAACAGGCCGAGCAGATCGAAGGGCGTTTCCAGCGCCATGTCCTCGAACACTTCGTCGGTGGGGAAATCGGCGATCTCGATGATCAGATTGCCCGTCAGCGCACGGAATTCCTCCGGCAAATGGCCATAGGCCTCGATCGCCAGCGATTCGAACGCGCTGATCGTCGGGGCATGGCGTTCGCGCCAATCTTCGGTCTGGTCAATACGTGCCATCGGTACTCCTTACTGGCTTTCCATATAGGACCTTTGCCCCCGCATTTCGAGTGGGAATCCTGTCAAGGAATAAATTCACAACGAATCCGGTTGACTCTTTTAGCAAGCTCTGGAATCCATAAGAACATATAGGGAACATTCCAGCAGGAGAGACGTCATGAGCGCGACCGCTCAGGCGCAGGAGAGGCTTTTTGCCTTGCGCGAAGCCATAGCGAAGATCGAAGGGCGTCCCCCGGCGGACGGGCTTGCGCCCGTGGCCGACGGCCCCGGCGACGAAGCAGATCCGCGGTCCTGCGCGCCCGTCATCCAGGAAGACCAGCGCCTCGAAAGCCTGCTGCCTGAGGGTTTTCCGGTCGGCTCGATGATCGAGGCGCGCGGCCTGCAGCTGCGGGATGCCGGGGCCGTCAGCGGCTTCGGGCTGGGCCTTTGCCTGTTCGGCCGGTCCCATCGGCCGGGAAAGCGCATCCTGTGGATCGGCGAGCGGCTGGTCGCGCGGGAGGCGGGCCTGCCCCATGCGGCGGGGCTTGCCGACTACGGATTGCAGCCGGGCGAGCTCCTTTATGCCATGCCCAGGCGGCTGGAGGATGCGCTCTGGCTTGCCGATGCGGCGCTCACCTCGGGCGGCTTTTCGGCGGTGATGCTGGAGGTCAACGGCAATCCACGCGGGTTCGGGCTGACCGAAAGCCGGCGTCTCAGCCTGAAGGCCAAGAGCACCGGCGGTTTTCTCCTTCTGGTGCGCCAGGGCGGGGAGGAAGAGGCGAGCAGCGCTTCCCTTCGCCTTCGCATCGAACCCGCGCCGGCGGCGGCGCGCTTCCTGCCCGACGGATCGATGCTTGGCGGCAGCATCGGCAATCCCGTCTTTCGCCTCGTTCCGGAAAAGATCCGGCTCGGGGGCCCTCGCGAACTGATCCTGGAGTGGAACAAAGATGACCGCCAATTTTACCCCGCAGCTCCCCTTCACGCCGGCACAAGCCCTGCACACCGACCGACGCATCCTGGCGCTCTGGTTTCCCCGCCTTTCGACCGATCGGCTGGCGCGCCGGCGCTGGGGACAGTCGTGGCGTTCGACCGGGCGTCCTGAGCATCCGCCGGTCGTCTGCGCCGGGCGGATCGCCAATGCCATGCGGCTGAGTGCGCTCGACGAGGTCGCCGAGGCGATCGGGCTGCGCGCCGGCCAGGCACTCGCCGAGGCGCGCGCCATCTGTCCGGCGCTCGACGTCGCCGAGGACGACATGCCGGCGGACCGGCGCTTTCTTGAGGCGATTGCCGACTGGTGCGACCGCTATACGCCGCTGGTGGCGCTGGACGGCCTGGACGGGCTGATGCTCGACATCACGGGCTGCGCCCATCTGTTCGGCGGGGAGGCGAAACTTGTCGCCGAACTGCTCGACCGGCTTCTTCAGCTGGGGCTCGATGCGCGCGGGGCGATCTCCTCGACGCCCGGCCTGTCCTGGGCGGCCGCGCGCTTTTCCGGCCATGCGGTGGTGGCCGACAGCGACATGGTGCGGGTTCTCTCACCCCTTCCCATGGCGGCGCTCCGGATCGATGCGGGCATGGCGGCGGCGCTGGCGCGGGTCGGGCTCAAGCAGGTGGGCGATCTTCTGACGGCGCCCCGCGGGCCGCTGACCCGGCGTTTCGGCCCCGGCCTGCTGCTGCGGCTCGACCAGGCGCTCGGGCGCGAGGGGGAATCGATCGTGCCCCGACGCCCGGTCGCCCTGCTTTCGGTCGAACGACGGCTGGTGGAGCCGATCCGTGACGAGGAGGTGATCCTCGACCTGACCGGTCGGCTGGCGGCGGGCCTGAAATCGGGCCTCGACGCGCGCGGCGAAGGCGGCCGGCTGTTCGAACTCCTGCTGTTCCGGGTGGATGGCCGGGTGTTCCGGATCGAGATCGGCGCTGCGTCGCCGCTCAAGGATGCCCGGCGCATCCAGGCGCTGTTTTCCGAACGGCTCGGCGTGCTGCATGACGACCTCGATGCCGGCTTCGGTTTCGAGATCGTCCGGCTCAACGTCTTGCGCACCGAGGCTCTGGCCGAAACACAGGGCAGTTTCGGGACCCGCCCGCGGCAGGAGGATGCGGCCCTCGACTTCATCGACCGGGTGACGGCCCGCTTCGGCGAAGGCTGCCTCACGCTCCCCGTCACCCATGCCAGCCATTGGCCGGAACGCGCCTCCGGTCTTTCGCCGCTCACCGAGGCGACGGTGCCCACTGCCGCGCGTCTGCCCGCCCCGCCGGTCCGCAGCGAAAGGCCGATCCGCCTCTTTTCCCATCCCGAACCGGTGGAGGTGACCGCCGAGGTGCCCGACGGTCCGCCCGCCAGCTTCCGCTGGCGCCGGGCCCAGCACAGGGTGGCGCGGGCCGAGGGGCCGGAACGGCTGGCGCCGGAATGGTGGATCGACGGCGAAGAAGCCTCGCCGCGCGACTATTTCCGCATCGAGGACAGCGTCGGCCACCGTTTCTGGCTCTTCCGCCAGGGTCTCTACGAGCGCGGATCGGCCCGGCCGAGCTGGTTCATGCAGGGCATATTCGCATGAGCGCCCCGGCTTTCTTCGAGATCGGCTGCCGCAGCAATTTCTCCTTCCTGGAAGGAGCCTCGCATCCGGAAGAGATGGTGGCGACCGCCGCCCGGATCGGCCTTTCCGGCATAGGGCTTGCCGACCGCAACACGGTGGCGGGGGTGGTGCGCCTGCATGCCGCGGCGAAGATCAAGGGTTATGCCTTTCGTCCGGGCGCGCGGCTCGCCTTTGCCGACGGAACGCCGGAGCTCGTCGCCTATCCGATGAACCGGCGCGGCTGGGGCCATCTCTGCCGCCTGCTGAGCGCGGGAAACCTGCGTTCGCAAAAGGGCGTGTGCACGCTTTACGAAGACGATCTCGTCGAATGGGCGGAAGACCTGATGGTCGCGGCGATGGTGCCGAGCTTTGCGACGAGCGCCGAGGCTAAGGATTACGGCGCCCGGCTGGCGCGGCTGGCGGAGCCCTTCAAGGGGCGGCTCTATCTGGCGCTCGTGCCGCGTTACGACGGCCTCGATCGCCTTTCCTTCAGCCGCATCGAGCAGATGGGGCAGAGGCTTTCCCTGCCGCTGATCGCCAGCAACGACCCCTTCTACCACGCGCCCGAGCGCAAGCCGGTGGCGGATGTGGTGACCGCCATCCGCGAGCATGTGACGGTGGCCGACGCCGGCTTCCGGCTGCACGCCCATGCCGAGCGGCATCTGAAGGAGCCCCGGGAAATGGCCCGGCTTTTCCGTGCCTATCCGCAAGCGGTCGCGGCGACCGCCGAGTTCTTCGGCCGTCTCGATTTCTCCCTCGACGAACTCAGCCATCAATATCCCGACGAGGCGATCGGCGGCGAGACGCCCGACCGGGCCTTGCGCCGGCTGACCTATGAGGGGGCGGCCGGGCGGTTTCCCGGCGGCATTCCGCGGAAGATCGCCGACCTCCTCGAATACGAGCTGAACCTGATCGGCGAGAAGCGCTACGAACCCTATTTCCTCACCGTCCACCGCATCATCGGTTATGCCCGCTCGGAAGGCATTCTCTGCCAGGGGCGCGGCTCGGCCGCCAATTCCGCCGTGTGCTACTGCCTCGGCATCACCGAGGTGAACCCGGAAAAGACGACCCTGCTGTTCGAGCGCTTCATCTCGACCGAACGCGACGAACCGCCGGACATCGACGTCGACTTCGAGCACGAGCGGCGCGAGGAGGTGATCCAGTTCATCTACCGGACCTATGGGCGCGAGCATGCGGCGCTGACGGCGGCGGTCATTAACTACCGGGCGCGTTCGGCGGGGCGCGAGACGGCCAAGGTGTTCGGCCTGTCGGAGGATGTGCAGACGGCGCTTTCCGGATCGATCTGGGGCTGGTCGACGGCCGACCTGTCGGCGCGCGAGGCCAGGGCCGCCGGCCTCGACCTCACCGATCCGACGACCCGGCGCGTGCTCGACTATGCCTCCACCCTGATGGGTTTTCCGCGCCATCTCTCGCAGCATGTCGGCGGCTTCGTCATCACCCGCGACCGGCTGGACGAGGTCGTGCCGATCATGAACACGGCGGATGGGCGCTACATGGTCGAGTGGAACAAGGACGACCTCGATACGCTGAAGATCCTGAAGATCGATGTCCTGGCGCTCGGCATGCTCACCTGCCTTGCCAAGGCGATCAAGCTGCTCGACAGCCATTACGGCAAGCCGATGACGCTTGCCGCCTTCTTCGAGGATCCGCAGGAAGAGGTCTACGACATGATCTGCCGGGCCGATACGCTCGGCGTCTTCCAGATCGAAAGCCGGGCGCAGATGAGCATGCTGCCGCGGCTGAAACCGCGGGTGTTCTACGACTTGGTGATCGAGGTGGCGATCGTCCGGCCGGGGCCGATCCAGGGCAATATGGTACATCCCTACCTGAAGAACCGGAAGGACAGGGAGGCCGGCCGCGAGATCACCTATCCGAAGCCCGAGCTGGAAGCGGTGTTGAAACGCACGCTGGGGGTTCCGCTGTTCCAGGAACAGGCGATGCAGATCGCCATTACCGCCGCCGGCTTCAAGCCGGCCGAGGCCGACCAGCTGCGCCGGGCCATGGCGACCTTCCGCCGGACGGGACAGGTGGCCAATTTCCGGCAACGCTTCAACGACGGCATGCTGCAGCGGGACTATACGCTGGAATTCGCCGAACGCTGTTTCAGCCAGATCGAGGGCTTCGGCGAATACGGCTTTCCGGAGAGCCATGCCGCCTCCTTCGCCCTGCTGGTCTATGCCTCCGCATGGATGAAGACCTTCTATCCCGACGTCTTCTGCGCCGCCCTGCTCAATTCCCAGCCGATGGGATTCTATGCGCCGGCGCAACTGGTGCGCGACGCGCGCGAGCACGGGGTCGAAGTGAGGCCGGTCGACGTCAACGCCTCTTCATGGAACAGCATTCTGGAGGCGGGCGGCTTCGACGTCCGGCGGGTCGCGCCGCGGCATGCCTCGATGCGCCGCGTCATCCGCAGCACCGAGGCAGTGCGGCTCGGCTTCCGGCAGGTCAAGGGCCTGTCCGAGGCGGACATGGACCTGCTGGTGGCGTGCCGCGGCGATGGCTATGCCTCGGTTCGCGACCTGTGGAAACGCACGGGCCTGTCGCGGGCGGCGATCGAGCGGCTGGCGGATGCCGATGCCTTCGCCGCGCTGGGCCTCAGCCGCCGCGAGGCGCTCTGGGCGGCCCAGGCGCTCGACCAGCAGGCGGCCGTCGAGCATCTGCCGCTCTTTTCCGGGGCTGCGGATGCCGAGCTGCAGGTCGAAGCGGAGATTTCGTTGCCGCTGATGCCGGCGGGCGAGCAGGTCATCCATGACTACCGCGTTCTGTCCTTGTCGCTGAAGGCCCATCCGCTCTCCTTCCTGCGCGAGGAGCTTGGCCGGGGCGGCGTGCTCGTCTCCTCGGCGCTCGAGCAGACGGCTAATGGGCGGCGCGTCGAGGTGGCGGGCCTGGTCTTGGTGCGCCAGCGGCCGGGCTCGGCCAAGGGGGTGATCTTCATGACCATCGAGGACGAGACCGGGGTCGCCAACATCATCGTCTGGCCGAAGACCTTCGAGCAATACCGGACCATCGTCATGGGCGCCCGGCTGGTCAGGGTGCGCGGGCGGCTGCAGAAGGCCGACGGCGTGATCCATGTGGTCGCCGAGCACTTGGTCGATGCGACCGAGAAGCTTGGCCTGCTTCGCGAGGACCTCAAGGATTTCGGCGGGCTTGCCCATGCCGACGAAATCCGCCGTCCGGTCAACGAGCACCGCTTCGACGGCAAGTCGACCGGAGCGCTGGCGCGGCTGATCCGCGACGTGCCGGACCTGGTCGGTGACGTCCGCCAGGCCATGCCGAAGGGGCGGAATTTTCACTGAAACGGGTAGCGGTTCCGTCCCGCTGGCGGGGCCGCGCATCAATGGTCGGCCTGCGTCGGAAATTTTCTTGACAAAGGCCATCCTGTTTAGCAGAAAGGAGTGGCTGAAAGTCATGTTTGGAAGAGCGTAGGGGCCATGCTGGTCTGCAGCTGCAATTACATCACCGACAAGGACATCAAGGGGGTCATCAACGAACTCCTTGACGAGGACTGTTGGCAGTTGATCGTTCCGGCCAAGGTCTATCATGCCATGGGCAAGCGCGGCCGCTGCTGCGGTTGCTTCCCCAATGTCGTCGAGATCATCATCCGCTCGACAGAGGAATATCACGCCGCCCGCCAGACCGACGGCGCCGACGTCGTCGATTTCATGGAGCGCCTGAAGCGTTTTCACGAGGAGCAGAAGACGGCCATCCTCGAGCGTCGCCAGCGTGCCGCCCAGGTGGCCTGAGCGTTTCGGCGCCGGGGTTTCCATACTTTTCTGCAAGACGTCGAAGGATGCGCTTGTCTCCTGGAGAGATCCGCTCATTCTCTCGCCTCGCCTCGCCTCGCCTCGCCTCGCCTCGCCTCGCCTCGCCTCGCCTCGCCTCGCCTCCGGCCGACGAGCTGTCGCAGCGCCACCAACCGGGCGACGGCTTCTTCGGGACGCGTTGGCCGTGCGCTTCCGGCCGTGCCGCCTGCGAAGAGCATGGTACGACCAGTGCTTGTGCGACGGGGCGCCCTTGTCGGGTCGGCACGGCCTCGCGGAAACAGCGGTGGGGGCTTTTGGGCGTCATGCCCGGTCCGCCTCTACCGGGCCTCTTCCCGTTTTCAACCTGCCGGCGCAGCCTTCGGGGATCGCTGCGGCCAAGGCCGGTTTCCTTCGGCGGGAGACTGCACTAGATTGAAATCAAAGCAGAGTTTACCCGGCGCCGTTCGTCTCCGTCTCGACAGCGGGCGCGAACGGACTTAGTTCTTACCGCGATGAACCACAGGAGAAGGGACCCGTCATGAAGGGTGATCAGAAAGTAATCGAACGGCTGAACGAGGCATTGTTCCTCGAGCTCGGCGCCGTCAATCAGTACTGGCTGCACTACCGCCTCCTCGACGACTGGGGCTACACCAAGCTCGCCAAGAAGGAGCGCGCCGAATCGATCGAGGAGATGCAGCACGCCGACAAGCTGATCTCGCGCATCATCTTCCTCGAAGGCCATCCGAACCTGCAGACGGTCGCGCCGCTGCGCATCGGCCAGAACGTCAAGGAAGTGCTCGAAGCCGACCTTGCCGGCGAATACGACGCCCGCACCGCCTACAAGGCCTCGCGCGACATCTGCTACCAGGCCGGCGACTATGTCAGCATGAAGCTGTTCGAAGAGCTGCTGATGGACGAGGAAGGCCATATCGACTTCCTCGAAACCCAGCTCGACCTGCTGTCGAAGATCGGCGAACAGAAATACGGCCAGCTGAACGCCGATTCCGCCGACGCTGCGGAATAAGGATGAGCCAGGGTCCGTCCTGTGTAGGCGGACCCTGGCGCTCGCCGAAGGCCTGACGGGATCGGCCGAGTCTTAAGTCTTCATTCGTTTCGAGCTTTCACGGGGAAACGGAACCCGGCGGATGCAGGCTCATCGCCGTCCCGAACGCCAATGCAGACCACTCTATCCGCACGCGAGGCTGATCGGAAATGAATATCTGCGAACGGAATAAGCGCAGAGTCTCGCATTCATCTGTCGATCATATCCTGGATGGAGTTTCAGCTTGTATCTACATCTCTATGCGCCTTCGAGACGATATATAAAATGATGCTGACCAATTTTGAAGAAGAAGTTATTCAATTTATTCTTGAGCACGAAGAACCCGATCTGCTGATGAATCTACCCCAATTAGACGTGGCATCCAGATCCCACAACGGCTCCGGCTACTATGTGAACTTCACGTGTCGCAATGTTGCTTCGGCGAGAACTGCCGGGAAGCTCACTCTCGGCAAATCAGTCTACGGCGATGTTGCGGGGATGAAACTGGGCGTTGGGTTCATGCTATTTGTCGACAAGGGTATGATTTCAACCCTCGAAATCTTCAGCCATGGAGGCGAGGAAATTCCCGCATCTGTCACTCAGTTTGAGCTGAGCTCCGGCTGAAGCAGTCGGTGGCTTGCGCCGGTTCGAGCTTCTATCCACCCGAGAGGCCACTCCGCCCGTGCGATTAAAGGAAAGGGCGAGGGCATCCGATGAGGCTCCAAATCTAGTTTACGTTGCCACGCAAGGTATATTCAAAAATCCTGTTGCTCGGTTCCGCTTCTTCCAACTCTTCAGAAAAGCAGCCGCGAGTGAGCATCAAGTCGAGCGCCGCCCTGGCCACAGGCGAGATGCGTTCAAGCCAACCGGAAGCGATAACGGCGTCGTCATCGGCGTCACCAATATCTGCAACTGAAGCGTCAACGACTGAAAGAACCTCGGTAACGGCATCCACCTCCGGAGGGGTCATCGTCTCGGGTGCTCCTTTCGGCCAAGGCCGAACAGGGTTCTCGCCATCCACCCAATCATAAAACATCTCGAAGAACTCTTGCGAACTCATTCTTCGAACGGCCCGAGCGCCTTCTGCCAACCAACTCACAGAGTCCATGATTCTATTTCGCACACGCTGTTCGACCAGGCGTTTAGATAGATTTCCACTCACTGATGACCACCATTCATTCTTTCAAAGTTCACTATGAAAAACTCTGACATATCCGTCGTTGCTGTGGAGTGCACACCGACTCGAGAATTACAGTCAAGGTGCGAGGGGAACGCCGCTTACAGATCATCCGGTCTTCGTTGATGAAAAAGGCAAGATTTCCATTCTAGTCTACGGCATGCATCCACCCTATCGCCAAGCCCCCATACCGCCTGCAGGAAAGGGGAGGAAGGGAAGCTATTGAGGCCAGTCGCCGTGGGCAAGGGCGGCGGAAGCGCCGGATGTCGTGGATCCCGCCACACCGGCCGCCGGAGCCTTTCACCGCCCTGCGCGACCAGCCACTACGGTTGGCGCGGTTCGGTCCACAAGGATCAGCCCTCACTTCCACTCGTAGACCTTGTCGCCGCGAAGCGGGCGGCTGTCCACCAGGATGGCGGGGTCGGCGATCTTCGCCACATAGGCGTCCGCATCCTGGTCGTCGTAGAAGCCGACAAAGATCATGAACATGGACTTCGCCTTGGGCTGGCCCTTCTTGCGGTAGGCGAAACGCACGGCGCAGGAGGGGTATTGCGAGCCGATCGTCAGGGCCTCCGCCGCCTCCTCGCCCTTCAGCTTGTCCAGATTGCCGTTGAAGGCGAGGAACTGGTTCAGCGCCATGAAGTGGTCGATCGCGGCGAAGGCTGTCCCCTGGGGGATCTGGCGCGGGCTGTCGCCGGGGCCGGAGCGGCCATAATAGAGGCTGTCGGTCTGGCCTTTCCGCCTCTTCGTCTCGTAGACGATCAGCTTGCCGGTGGCGGCGAGTTCGATGTGCAAGTCGTAGGTCTGGAACCGTTCAGGATGCTGGTCGAGCTCGGCAAAGAGGGTGCGTAAGTGCCGCACGTAATCTACATAGAATTCCACCGACATGGCCCTGATCCCCTGTGTTCGGCCTCCCATAGCATTGCCGGGCGGGACGAGGCTATAGGGCACGCGGGCCGTCGGAAGGCCGCATGATGCCGTGGGAAGCGGGGACAATCGTGCCCATCATGAACACTGGCACCGAGGGGATCGGCATCCAGCCTCTGACAAGGGAGAGTAGTGGCAGGAAAACAGATCGAACTATCGAGGGTCGACCCGCCGCAGTCCTCCAGGAGTGGTTGAGGCATGCGGCAATTGCTGTCGCGCGAATTTCTCCTGTATCGGGCGATGCCGGCGAATGTCACTTTCCCGCGGCGGGAGCCCCAGCGCCCGCCCCTTGCTGCGCTACGTCGCCCCTTCCTCATCATGCCGGCCGTCACGGGGCAGATCATGTTGTGGTCCAACGTGCTGGAAGGCCGTGACGGGGAAGACCTCTACGCTGGCGGCAAGCCAGCTACTCGTCGCGCGGCAGGCTTGCAACCCATAGGGCCGTGCCCGGCGGCAGTCTCGTGCGGTATATCGCGGCGCGCGATGATACCGCCGGCACCTTAAGCGGCGCGGGTCTCTTTCAACCGGCGAGATGGTGGAATTCGGCGACCACCTGTTCGTAGACTCTGCGCTTGAACGGCACGATCAGGTCGGGGAGTTCGGCCATCGGCTTCCACGCCCAGGCGTCGAATTCGGCGGTGTGGCCGCCCGGCGGCGGGTCGATGGCGATCTCGCTCTCGTCGCCCTCGAAGCGGAAGGCGAACCAGCGCTGCGTCTGGCCGCGATACTTGCCGCGCAGTCCGATGCCGATCAGTTCGGCCGGCAGGTCGTAATTGATCCAGCGGCTTGCCTCGGCGAGCAGCGACACGCTCTTCATGCCGGTCTCTTCGTAGAGTTCCCGCAGTGCCGCCGGCAAGGGATCCTCGCCGTCGTCGATGCCGCCCTGCGGCATCTGCCAGAGCATGGGCGAGCCGTCATATTCCGAATTACCCTCCGGTATGCGCCGCCCGGCCCAGACCAGGCCCGCCGGATTGAGCACCATGATGCCGACGCACGGGCGATAGGGCAGGTCTTCGGCGCGGATTTTTGTGGAAGCGGTGTTTTCCATCATGTCCTCTTACTGTTCGGCATCGTCCGCAAGGGCGGAGACACCGACGATTTCAATCCCCCGGCCGGCTGCCTCGTCGCTCCATTGGCGGATCGCGGCAATCGTCTCGTCGAAGGCCGAGGCGATGCCGATCGCCTGGCCGTTGCGGCGGGCAATGCGTTCCAGCTCATCGAGCTTGGCCAGCACCGCCGCCTTTTCCGGCTGGCCGTCGAGCAGCAGGTTGCCCTGCGCATAGGGCATGCCGATCGCCTTGGCAAAGCTGTCGGTCAGCGAACGGGCCGTCGAGCCGTCGTCGAGGAAGAGCAGGCCGCGCGCGCCGATGTCGCGCATGACCGGCTCGAAGGCCGTGGCGTCCGACATGTATTTCGCGCCCATGTAGTTCATGACGCCGGTATAGTTGGTGATGCGGCCCATGGCCTCGTGCAGCTTCTTCAGCGCCTCGCCGGGCTGGTCTGTCGTCAGAAGCGTGCCGCGGCCGGGATTGTTGGCCGGATAGTCGAAGGGTTCGAAGGGCACCTGCAGCACGATCTCGTGGCCCTTGCGGCGGGCTTCCTGCATCCAGCGCGAGAGGCTGTTGCCGGTCGCGGCGAAGGCCAGCGTGACTTCTTCGGGCAGGTCGCGGATGGCGCGCTGGCTGCCGGTCTGGCTGAGGCCGATGCCGCCGACGACGATGGCGACGCGGGTTGCGCGGGCGCCCGACCAGGGACGTGCATATTGCTCGAAGGGCCTCAAGCCATCCGGGCCGATGATTGGCAGGCGGCCCTCCGGCGTGTCCTCGAGCAAGTCGTCATTGGGAAGGGCGGCGACGCGGCTGTCCTGGCCGACGGTCTGGCTGTCGATCAGCACGGGTCCGTTGCCGTCGCGCGGCTTGGGGCTGAACTTGGTGACGACCGAGCCGTCGTCGGTCACCGTGCGCTGCACGGTCGCTCCGCCGAGCGGCCGGCTGGTGGCGAGGTTCTGGCCGGAGCCTGCGGGCGTGGCCGCGGCGTCTGGCGCCTGTGCCGTCTCACCGTTCGTGCCGTTAGGCTTCGGCGCCGCGTCGGAAAACTGACGCAGCGGCAGGGGCGTGAAGGCAGAATAGGTGGAGAGGCCGACAATGGAGACGAGCGCCAGGCTGCCGAGCATGGTGCCTAAGGAGGGCCTGCGACGCGGCGATCTTCCCGGCCTGCGGCCCTGGCCGAGCGGTGCATGGAGATCGGCGCTCAAGGTCTATGCGCTCCCGTCGGGTGGCGAATGCAAGCGGGCGCCGGATCGCTCCGGCGCCCCCATTCCTTATTTTGCCACGACGGCCTTGGCCGGATCGGCCGGGAAGGACGGATCGGTCTTGGCGCCGCGCAGTAGGTCGAGCGCGTAGTTCAGCTGAACGTCGTCCTTGGCTTCCGGCGGCACATACGCGACCGAACCGGAGCCTTCTTCGCTCTCGTTCTGGCCCTTGATGTGGCCCTTCAGAGCCGATTCGCCCTCGGCGCGGACCTTACCCTGCAGTTCTTCCGGCAGCGGCTGTTCAACCTTGATGTCCGGTTCGATGCCGGTGCCCTGGATCGAGCGGCCCGACGGCGTGTAGTAGAGCGCCGTGGTCAGCCGCAGCGCACCCTTTTCGCCCATCGGGATGATGGTCTGGACGGAGCCCTTGCCGAAGGAGCGCGTGCCGAGCACGGTTGCCCGCTTCAGGTCCTGCAGTGCGCCGGCGACGATTTCCGAAGCCGAAGCCGAACCGCCGTTGACGAGAACCACCAGCGGCTTGCCGTTGGTCAGGTCGCCTGCGCTGGCGTTGAAGCGGCGCGTGTCTTCCGGATCGCGCGAACGGGTGGAGACCACTTCGCCGCGCTCGAGGAAGGCGTCGGAGACGTAGATCGCCTGGTCGAGCAGGCCACCCGGGTTGAGGCGCAGGTCGAGAACGAAGCCCTTGAGCTTGTCGGCCGGCACTTCCTTCTGGATCTTGACGATCGCGGCTTCGAGATCGTCATAGGTCTTCTCGGTGAACGAGATGACGCGGAGATAACCGACATCGCCCTCGACACGCGACTTGACGGCGCGGATCGGGATGATCTCGCGCACGATGGACAGTTCGATTGGCTTGTCGGCACCCTTGCGCAGGATGGTGAGCTTGATCGGCGTGTTGACCGCGCCGCGCATCTTCTCGACCGCGTCCTCCAGCTTGAGGCCACGCACCGATTCGCCGTCGATTTCCGAGATGAAGTCGCCGGCGAGAATGCCGGCCTTGGAGCCCGGCGTGTCATCGATCGGGGTGATGACCTTGACCAGTTCCTCTTCCATCGTCACTTCGATGCCGATGCCGCCGAATTCGCCGCGGGTCTGCGTCTGCATGTCCGCCGCATCCTTGGCGTTCATGTAGGTCGAGTGCGGGTCGAGCGAGGTCAGCATGCCGTTGATGGCGTTTTCGACCAGCTTTTCCTCGTCCGGCGGCGTCACGTACTGCGCGCGCACGCGCTCGAAGACGTCGCCGAAAATCGACAATTCCTTGTAGGTGGAGGTGCCGGCGGCCTGTGCAGGAATGCCGGCCGAATAGAGAACGCTCATCGCGGTCGCACCCATGAGCGCGCCGACGAGAACAAGAGAAGCCCTACGAATCATTCTGTGCCTTTCCAGAGCCGCTTCCGGTCCACCACTCGCGGGAATCAACCGGTTTTCCATCTTTCCGAAATTCTATGTAAAGGGTCGGGCGATCCGTTTCCAGCGCCAATGCCGTAGCGCTCGCCACTCTTTTCTCCCCCATCACCGCCAAGGGCTCGCCGGAAAGAACGAACTTGCCCTGACCGGTGTTGATGCGGTCCATGCCGGACAGTACCACATGATAGCCGTCGCCGGTATTCAGGATGATCATCTGTCCGTAACTGCGGAATTCACCGGCGTAGACGACCCAGCCGTCGGCGGGTGCGGTCACTAGGGATCCTGGCGCCGAGGCGATGACCATGCCCTTGGCCTCGTGCCCCGTTCCGTCCGGATCGCCGAACTGGCGCAGGATTTCGCCGGCCGCCGGCAGTTCCAGTTTCTGCTTCAGATCGGAGAAAGCATATGCCGGGGCAATGCGGTTTTTATCGGGCAATGACGATGCCGCCAGCTCCCTGGCCTTCTGCCTCTGCTCGTCGCTGAGCTTGCGCAGCCGCTCCTCCTCGGCACGCGCCCTGTCGGCCGCTTCGCGCACCGATCGGATCTCCGTCTCGAGGCTGGCGATCAGGCCCTCCATGCTCGAGGCGCGGGCGGCCAGCTCCTCGGCGCGGCGCTTTTCGGTCGCCAGTTCCAGCGAGTTCTGGCGCGACAGCCGGTCGTTTTCGACCAGCAGCAGGTCCATGCGCCGTTCCTCCTCCTGCCGGCTGGCGATCGTGGCGACCAGCGTCTCGGTCTCCTTCTCGCCTTCCGTGCGCAGGCGCACCAGCTCGGCGAGATCGGCGGCGAGCTTTTCGGTCTCCTTGCGGATGCCGGGCACGACGGCGCCGAGCAGGATCGCCGTCCGGACCGAGGCGAGCGCGTCCTCCGGGCTGACGAGCAGGGCCGGCGGCGGATTGCGGCCCATGCGCTGCAGGGCGGCCAGCACCTCGGCGAGAATGGCGCGGCGATCCTTGAAGGAGTGGCGGATCTTGTCTTCGCTCATACCAAGCTCGGCGAGCTTCTTTTCACCGGCGGCGATCTTGCGCTCCAGATCCTTGCGGCGGGCGGCGGATTCGATCAGCGCCTGCTTCAGGCTCTCCGACGTCTTGGAAAGGGCGGCGATGCTCTGTTCGAGTTCGGCGGCCTTGTCGTCGGAGACCCGCATCGAGCGGGCAAGCTCCTGGAGTTCGCGGCCGACCTCATCACGTTTCTGGCGCAACGCCAGTGCGGCGTCGTCGGCGGCCGGATCGGGTGGTGCGGCATTCGCCGTCACCGGGGCCGGCGGGGCGGTCACGGCCGGCGTTGGAGCCTGGGCTTTGGCGCGCATCCATGGGTCGAAAAGCGGTCCGCCCAGCAGCATGGCCGATGCGAGCAGCATCGCGCGGATCGCGGGGCGACGCTCGGCTGGTTCGGCTGTGATGGATGGACGGTCGTCGTGTCGCAAGGCGCTATCCCGGTTCGCGGCGGAAAATACGCTGATTTGCCCCGCCACGCAAAGCGGGCGATCCGGAGACCCGATTGCGGGCGTCAGACGCGATGATAGGGGTGGCCGGACAGGATGGTCACGGCGCGGTAAAGCTGCTCGGCGAGAAGGATGCGCACCAGCTGATGCGGCCAGGTCATGCGGCCGAGATTGAGCACGAGCTTGGTCTTATCGCGCAGGTCCGGGTCGACGCCGTCAGCGCCGCCGATGACGATGGCGAGGTCCCGTTGGCCGCGGTCGCGGTGGTCGCCGATCAGCTTGGCAAATTCTTGGCTGTCGAGCGCCTTGCCGCGCTCGTCAAGGATGATGACGAGGGCGCCTTCCGGCATGGCCTTCACCAGCTCGGCGGCTTCCTCACGCTTGCGGGTCGCGGCATTGGAGGAGCGGCTTTCGGGGATTTCGACCGAGCGGAGGAATTCGAGCCCGCAGGCGGGCCCGGCCTTGGCGAAGCGGTCGAGATAGCGGGACGCGAGTTCCTTCTCCGGCCCGGCCTTCAGCCGGCCCACGGCATAGATGCCCACGCGCATGTCTCGATCCTTCCATTCCGGCCGCGCAACCCACACGGCGGCAAAAGCGCGACGCTTGCCGCTTGTCAGGGCTTCGCTGCTGCCGCCAGGCGGCAGTGGGCCGTCGGTGTCAGTGCAGCGTGCCTTCCTCGATGTCCGGAGCGGCCCACATCTTTTCGATGTTGTAGAACTCGCGGATTTCGGGACGGAACACATGCACGATGATGTCACCGGTATCGATCAGCACCCAATCGCCGGCTTCCAGACCCTCGACACGGGGAGAACCGTAGCCCTCGTCCTTGAGGTCGGAAATCAGATGCTCGCTGATCGCCGCCACATGCCGGTTCGAGCGCCCGGAGACGACGACCATGTAGTCGCCCAGCGCGGATTTCCCGACAATGTTGATGGTGACGATATCTTCTGCCTTGGAGTCCTCGAGGCTCGCGAGGACCAGCTCAAGCTCGCGGGCTGCGGCATCGGCGCCACGTTCCGGGCTTTTCGGGAGGACGGCATGCGTCTTTCCCTTGGTGTGTACTGTTGTCAGAGTTTTTCCTTTCTTTGCGTAACAGCACGAAGGCGATTCCCATGATCGGAAATCACCCCAAGAAAGTGGCACCGTTCCGTTAATCTTTCAAGGGATCGGCCAAAATACGCGCGGTGCCCGAAGGTCAGCGGCCCTGCGCCTCGCGCAGCGCCGTCGAGGAGAGGGTCGAGCGCGGGCCGTGGATGAAGGTCCAGGCCGGCGCCTTCTTCTTCCACAAGACGCCGGCGTCGTCCTCGTCGATCCGGGCATAGTCGAAGGTGCGGGCCATCTTCGAGGAGAGGTAGGCCAGCGTCGATCCGGGCCGGTCGATCACGGCGATCGGGAAGGTCATGGCGATGCGGTGCCATTGCTGCCAGCGGTGGAAGCTTGCGAGATTGTCCGCCCCCATGATCCAGATGAAGCGGGCACGGGGATTGCGCGCCTTCACATAATCGAGCGTGCGTGCCGTATAGCTGGTGCCCAGCGTCTTTTCGAAGGCGGTGACCTTGATGCGCGGATCGTCGGCGAGCGCCTCGCATTTCGCCAGCCGCTCGGACAGCGGCGCGAGGTTGCCGCGGCTTTTCAGCGGGTTGCCGGGGGTGACGATCCACCAGAGCTGGTCGAGGCCGAGGCGGCGAAGGGCAATCTCGGCGACCAGCGCATGGCCCTCATGCGGCGGATTGAACGAGCCGCCGAACAGGCCGATGACCATGCCCGGTTCGACATGCGGCATGAAACGATGGCGATGGGCGATCGCTTCCTCAGTCACCTTAGGGTCGCACCTGTCCGGTGCCGTGCACCCGGTATTTGAACGAGGTCAGCTGTTCGACGCCGACCGGGCCGCGAGCATGCATCTTGCCGGTGGCGATGCCGATCTCGGCACCCATGCCGAACTCGCCGCCGTCGGCGAACTGGGTCGAGGCATTGTGCAGCAGGATGGCCGAATCGATCTCGTTGAAGAAGCGCTCGACGACCGCCGGATCCTCGGCGATCACCGCCTCGGTGTGATGGGACGAATAGCGGGCGATATGATCGATCGCGCCCGACACGCCGTCGACGATGGCGACCGCGATGATGGCGTCGAGGTATTCGGTGCGCCAGTCCTCCTCCGTCGCCGGCTTGAAGCCCGGATGGATCTTCAGCACGGTCGGCGAGGCATGGATCTCACAGCCGGCCTCCGTCAGCGCCTCGAGAAGGGGCATGAGATGGGTGCCGATCGCCGCGCTGTCGACGAGCAGGGTCTCGGCCGCGCCGCAAATGCCGGTGCGACGCATCTTCGAGTTGACGACGATGCGCGTGGCCATGTCGAGATCGGCGGAGGCGTCGACATAGACGTGGCAGAGGCCTTCGAGATGGGCGAAGACCGGAACGCGCGCTTCCGACTGGACGCGGCCGACGAGGCTCTTGCCGCCGCGCGGCACGATCACGTCGATCGACCCGTCGAGGCCGGTCAGCATGGCACCGACGGCAGCGCGGTCGGGCACGGGAACCAGCTGGATGGCATCGGCGGGCAGGTCGGCCTTTTCCAGGCCCTTGACCAGGCAGGCATGGATCGCCCGCGAGGAATTGAGCGAGTCCGAGCCGCCGCGCAGGATCACGGCATTGCCGGATTTGAGGCAAAGCGCGCCTGCATCGGCCGTCACGTTGGGGCGGCTCTCGTAGATCACGCCGATGACGCCGAGCGGCGTGCGAACGCGTTCGATCTTAAGGCCGTTCGGCCGATCCCAGGCGGCGATCACCTCGCCCACCGGATCCTTCAGCCCTGCAACCGCGCGGATGCCCTCGGCGATGGCCCTGATGCGGGCCGGATCGAGCGTCAGGCGGTCGACGAAGGAGGCGGCAAGGCCGCTGTCCTCGGCATTCTTCAGGTCGATCGCATTGGCCGCCAGGATCGCCTGCTCGTCGGCGAGAATGGCGTCGGCCATGGCGGAAAGCGCGCTATTCTTGGCCTGCGTCGAGGCGATCGCCAGGGGTCGGGCGGCGGCGCGGGCGCGCCTGCCGATGTCCAGCATCAGCGCATCGACGTCGGTCAGATCGGCTTTTGCCTTGTCAAGCATGGGCTTCGTCCTTGTTGTCGGCCTGCGCAGCGTCGTGCTTGTGTGCCGGATCAGTCATCACCAGGTCGTCACGATGGATCATCGCGGCGCGACCGGCATAGCCGAGAATGTCCTCGATTTCGGAGGATTTGCGCCCGGTGATGCGGCGCGCCTCCTCGGCATCGTATCCGGCGAGGCCGCGGGCGATCTCGCGCCCCTGCGTGCCGATCACAGAGACGGTGTCGCCGCGACTGAACTGACCGACGATCTGGCGGACGCCGGCGGGG
>Ga0180012_1000036_pt1 | contig 70774 bp, 69 predicted proteins | sample KR11_S2_MetaG_FD_122243 | JGI IMG/M metagenome (GOLD analysis project Ga0180012, IMG submission 122243) | Groundwater microbial communities from the Olkiluoto Island deep subsurface site, Finland - KR11_S2_MetaG | ecosystem: Environmental > Aquatic > Deep subsurface > Groundwater | place...
CTTCAGATGGGTGCCGGCCGGATCGAGCAGGACGTCGAAGCCCTCCTTCACCGCCGTGTCGAGCGTGATGCGCTTGGTGACGATCTTGGTCGCCGGCAGCAGGCCCGAGGCGATCAGGCGGATGACGCGCGGCCAGTAATGCGTGGGGTAGGCCCAGGAGCCCTTGACCTCGAGGTCGCGGAACGTGACCTGGAACCAGTCGATCGGGTTTTCGTGCGGGTGCAATCCGGTCTGGACGACGACGCCCTGTTTGCGTACCGCATCGACGCAGGCCTTGAGCGCATGTTCGTTGCCCACGCATTCGATCGCCACGTCGCAACCGACCTGTCCCTCCGTCTGCGCGCGGACGACATCGCCGACATTGTCGCGCTTCGGGTTGATCGTGATGACGTCGGGCAGCACGCTCCTGGCAAGTTCGAGGCGGGCATCGTTGAGATCGGAGACGAAGAGCTGGGCGGCGCCGGCCGCGCGGGCGGCGAGCAGGGTCAGCATGCCGATCGGCCCGGCGCCGGTGACGAGAACGCTGTTGCCAGCAGTCACGCCGCCGCGGTCGCAGGCATAGACGGCAACCGCCGTCGGTTCGACGAGCGCGGCCTCCTCGTCGGTCATCTCGTCCGGGATCTTCTGGACATTGTACTCGTTGACCATGGCGGCTTCCGCCATGCCGCCGCCATCCCAGCTCAGTCCCACCAGCGCCAGCTGCGTGCTCAGATGGAAAAGACCGCGATCGGCGAAGTAGTCGCCGGAGCGCGGCATGACGAGCGGCTGGATCGAGACGCGGTCGCCGACGGCGACAGACGTCACGCCTTCGCCAACGGCCTCGACGACGCCGCCGAATTCATGGCCGAGGACCTGCGGGCCGTGCGCGCCGGTGAAGTGGTGCGGTTCCTTGGGAATGAAGATCGGGCCGTAGCTGTATTCGTGAAGATCGGTTCCGCAGATGCCGACGAAGCGGTTGCGCACGAGAACCTGTCCCGGCCCCGGCTGCTTCGGCTCGGGGATGTCGTCGAGCCGCAAGTCCTTGGCTGCGTGAAATCTGAGTGCGCGCATGTTTCCTCCATTGGCTGCCTTTGACAGCAGGAGGGGAGCAATGCCCATGCCAGCGGTGTGCGCCGGGGCGATGACTGATATCCTTCAGCTTTTCGTGCCGGCGGCGAGCTTACGTGCCACAGCTGTGGTGCAACAGCTGTGGCGGGTGCCGCGGTGTGGCGCTCAATGTGGACGGCCTATGCCGAGCCGTCTCATGCGGCGATGCAAGGTCGTGCGATCGATGCCGAGCCGGCGGGCGGCTTCGGAAACGTTGCCCTTGCAGGCAGTAAGCACAGCCCTGAGATCGGCCTGATGGCTGTCGTCGCCGAGGGCCGACGTCATGCCCGACAACTGGTCCGGCAGGTCCGCCACCTCGACTATGCCGTCGTCACACACGGCCGCGGCGAAGGCGATCGCATTGTCCAGTTCGCGGATATTACCCGGCCAGATATAATTGAGAATGAGCAGTCTGGCGGCGCTCGAGAGTGTGAGGAGGCGGCCCTTGGTGCCATGCTTTTCGAGCAGCTTTTCGAGCAGCCAGGGCAGGTCCTCGCGCTCGCAAAGCGGCGGAAGCGAAAGCACCGCAGCGTTCAGCCGGTAAAAGAGGTCTTCACGGAACGTGCCCGCCGCGACCATGTCGTTGAGCGACCGGTGCGACGCCGAAAGCACGCGGAAGTCGACCCTGCGGGCGACCGAGCCGCCCACGGGCAGGACTTCGCCCTCGGCCAGAACGCGGAGCAACCGGCTTTGCGCGGCGTAGGGCATGTCGCCGATTTCGTCGAGGAACAGGGTTCCGCCCTGCGCCTCCTCGACCAGCCCTTTGCGCCCCTTGGCGAGCGCGCCGGTAAAGGCCCCCGGCGCATGGCCAAACAATTCGCTCTCGATCAGCTGTTCGGGGATGGCGGCGCAATTGACCGCAACGAAGCGGCCGGGAAGCCCGCTCGCGGTGTGGACGATGCGGGCCAGGTATTCCTTGCCGGTTCCGGTTTCGCCCTGGATGAGGATCGGCAGCCGGCTCGGTGCGAGTTTCGTCACCTTGCGCCTCAGTTCGTCGACCACCGGAACGTTGCCGCCCAGGCTGCTCAATGCCGGCGGTTGGCGGGACGGACGCGCAACGGGCACGCTCACCGTGCGCTGCTGCGGCTCGATGGCATGGGCAAACAGGGTCGACCCGTCGCGCACGGCGATCCGCCGGTCCTGCGGCAGGCTGGCGCGGGTGAGGGATGCGAGTTCGTCGAGCCCCGCCTCGAAGAAGTCGGTGACCGGTTGTGCGATCAGAAGCTCGGGCCTGCGCCAGTCGAGCCCGCGCGAGGCCGCAAGAAGCCGCGCGCCGCCATGGGTCATGCCGGTGATGCGGCCAGCGCCGTCGACGGAAATCGCCGCTTCCGGATCGACGTCGAGGAACTCCGGGGCGCCGGCAAAACGCAGCACCAGATCGTGGCGGCTGTTGGCCATGAGGTTGGCGAGCTCGATGCGCCGCACTGTCGAAGAGACGAGATGGCGCGCCATGTTCTGGCTGGCCTTCAGGATCGGCGAACTCAGGAGCGAAATGTCCAGCACGGCGGCGAGAGCCCCTTGCGTGTCGTAGATCGGCGCGGCAGTGCAGGAAAGCGGCGTATGGGTGATGTCGAAATGGTCGGTCTGGTGGATGGTCAGCGCCTCGCCGGTGGCGATGCAGGCGCCGACGGCGCAGGTGCCGGCGCGGGGCTCGGCCCATTCGGAGCCGAGATAGAGGCCAGCCTTGCGCAGGTTGTTGTTGAAGGAGGGATCGCCGAGGAACTCCACGGTGACGCCCTGACGGTCGGAGAGCAGCAGCACATAGTTCTGCTCGGCAACCTGGCGGTAGAGCCGCTCCAGACCGGAGCGGGCGATGTGCACGAGGTCTTCCGCCTGCTGGCGATGTTCGCGCAGCCGCGTCTGCGAGACGATGACCGCCTCGCGCGCCTGCGCCGGATCGAGCTGGTAGGTGTCGAGGCACCGCCGCCAGGATTCCACGACGATGGCGTCGCGACCGGTGTTGCTGCCCTGTCCGACCCGCTCGATTTCCTTAACGTGATCCGCAAAACCCATCAAATCACCGGCTCTTGTGGCCGCCTCCCGTGATCTCCTGGCGGATCATAGCCGCAATCGCGCGGCCTGCCTAATCCTTCGGGGTAGTTCGTCCCAATGCTGCCGGTCGGCGAGTTCTACGGTGTTGTCGATGACGAGGATGTCGTAGGCGGAGCGGTCGCCCGTCACTGTTTGCGGTTCGTCCACCCAGCTGCCCCCGGTATAGGAGCCGAAGAGGGTGATCGCCTTCTCCACCCTCTTGTGCCGATAGATGGCTTCCGAGAGGCTGTCAGGAACTGCTTTCCAGTCGATAGCGGCTGCCGGGATAGAGAAGGCGAACCGAGGTGACGATCCGGTCGCCGGACCAGGTGCGGCGGCGGATCAGCAGGCAGGGTTCGGACCGGGCAATGGCCAGATGCCGGCATTCCCACGGTTGCGGCAGGACCGCCTCGACGAACTGTTCGGTATGGGAGATCGGCGCCACGTTCGTCAGATAGGCGTTGGGGGTCGTCGCGCGAAAATCCTGATCGAGATATTCAGGCGCCACGGCGGCATTGACGAAGCGGTCCTCCAGCTGGATCGGCAGGTCGTCTTCCCGGTGCAGGATGACGGAATGGAAGGCCTGCATGCCCACGGGTATATCCAGCGCCTCGGCCAGTTCGTGGCCGCAGATCTCCGTCTGTGCGAGGATGACCTGCGAGCCGTGCTGCGATCCGCGCTCGGCGATCTCGTCGGCGATGTTGCGCACACCCATGAAGGGCGCCGAGCGCTTTCGGTTGGCAACGAAGGACCCGCGGCCCTGTACCCGGACGATGACGCCTTCCATGGCGAGTTCCCGCAAGGCCCGGTTTGCCGTCATGCGGCTGACATTCAGCGTTTCCGCCAGTTCGTTTTCAGACGGGACGCGATGATCGGCCGGCCACTCGCCGCTTTCGATCCGCTGTTTGATATCCGCTTTCAGGCGCTCGTAGAGCGGCGTGTCGCGCGGGCCGGCCGTCGGCACAATCTCTTCCGCCTCAGACATCTTCGCCTCTCCTCGCAGCCGCCGCCCTGTCCATACAGAACACCAAGCGGACATAAAGCGCAATTTTCCATCGCGCCACTTGTCGTGTTCCAAAAACTCTGCCATGTTCCCTATACAACTTGAGTGAAGGTCATTCAATGGCGACGTTGCGCACCCTCTTTTGCCCTGAAATCCTGATGCCAGACGGCTGGGCCAGCGGCGTCCTGCTGACGATTGACGGCCATGGCCGGATCGCCGGTATCGAGCGCGACGCCCGTGGTCGTGCCCATGCGGACAGGGCGCGGGGTCCGGTGTTGCCCGCCATGGCCAATCTGCATTCTCACGCGTTCCAGCGCGCCATGGCGGGCCTGGCGGAGCGGGCCGGATCGGCGGACGACAGTTTCTGGACCTGGCGCGAGGCCATGTATCGGCTGGTTGCGCAAATGACGCCGGACGACATCGAAGTCGTTGCAGCAAAGTTGTACAGTGAACTTCTCAAGGGCGGCTTTGGTCGTGTCGTGGAATTCCACTATCTGCACCATGCGACCGGCGGGCGCCGCTATGATGATGCCGCCGAGAACTCGCTTCGGATTCTGAAGGCGGCGGCGGCTACCGGCATCGGGCTCACCCATCTGCCGGTGTTTTACGCTCATGCGGGATTTGGCGGCACAGAACCGAATGCCGGCCAGCGTCCCTTCGTCCACGATATCGAGCAGTTCCTCAAGCTGCTGGAGCGGCTTGCGCCTGTTTGTGCCGCACAGGGGGCGGGGCTGGGGTTGGCGATCCACTCCTTGAGGGCCGCTACGCCCGATGAGATGCGTGCGGTGCTAAGGGCCGAGCAGACGGGCGGGCCTGTTCATATCCATGTGGCCGAGCAGGAGCGCGAGGTGGAGGAATGCCTTGCCTGGAGCGGACGACGCCCGGTGGAGTTCCTGCTTTCTGAAATGCCCGTGGATCACCGGTGGTGCGCCATCCACGCCACCCATATGACGCGGCATGAAACCGAAATGCTGGCTCGCTCGGGCGCCGTGGCCGGACTGTGCCCCGCAACCGAGGCCAATCTCGGCGACGGGATTTTCCCGGCAAGTGATTTCCTCGGGCTTGGCGGCGCATTCGGCATCGGCACCGACAGCCATGTGGCGACATCCGTGGCCGAGGAATTGCGGCTCCTGGAGTATGGCCAGCGGCTCCGCGACCGTCGTCGCAACCGGCTGGCGTCAGCTCCGGGCGCTTCGGTGGGGCGGACCATGTTCGATGCGGCGCTCCTCGGCGGCGCCCGGGCGGCAGGGCTCAAAACCCCGGCTATCCGGGTGGGTGGGCGGGCCGATCTGGTGGTGCTCGATGGTGAAAACCCGTTCATCGGCACCGCCTCCGGCGACCAGGTGCTGGACCGCTGGCTTTTTGCCACGGGGGCGGAAGTCGTCCGCGATGTCATGGCATCCGGGCAATGGGTGGTGCGCGACGGCCGGCACCGGGACGAAGAGGCGATCGACCGCGCGTTTCGTGACGTGCTCATGAAACTCGTCTGAACCGCAAACGGGAGGAGAAAGCGATATGCAGCCGATTGCCAGATCCGACGCAGCCGATCCGCTACTATTGCGCCATGCGAGGCTCGCTACCCTGGCGCCGGGCTTGCCGGGTCTCGGCGTCATCGACAAGGGTGCCGTGGTCATAAGGGGCGGCCGTATCCTTTTTGCAGGTGCTGAGGACGAGTTGCCGGTCGATCCGCGCATGCAGGTGGTGGACTGCGGTGGGCGGTGGATCACGCCCGGGCTCATCGATTGCCATACCCATCTCGTCCATGCCGGCAACCGCGCTCGCGAATTCGAGATGCGGCTGGCGGGCGCGACCTATGAGGAGATCGCCCGGGCCGGCGGCGGCATCGTGTCTTCGGTCGCGCAGGTACGGGCGGCAAGCCAGCGGGAACTCGTTGCCCAGAGTCTGCCTCGGCTGGATGCATTGATCGCCGAAGGCGTGACCACTGTCGAGGTGAAGTCCGGCTACGGCCTTACGGTCGCGGACGAGGTGAAGATGCTGCGGGCGGCGCGGGAGCTTGCTGCCATCCGGCCGGTCGGCGTCACCACCACCTATCTCGGCGCGCATGCGACACCCGCCGAGTACAAGGATCGCAATCGCGATTTCATCCAGGAGGTCGTGCTGCCCGGCCTGAAGGCGGCCCATGCTGAAGGACTGGTGGACGCGGTGGACGGGTTTTGTGAAGGCATCGCCTTTTCCCCGGACGAGATGCGTCTCGTCTTCGATGCCGCCAGGTCTATCGGAGTGCCGGTGAAGCTGCATGCAGACCAGCTCTCCAACCTGCATGGCGCGGCCCTTGCGGCCGAGCACAAGGCGCTTTCGGCCGACCATCTCGAATATGCGGACGAAGAAGGCGCAGCCGCGATGACCCGGGCCGGAACCGTCGCCGTGCTGCTGCCCGGCGCCTACTACTTCATCCGGGAAACGAAGAGGCCGCCGGTCGAGCTCTTTCGCAAGCATGGCACCGCGATGGCGCTGGCCACGGACTGCAATCCCGGCACGTCGCCGCTGACCTCCCTGCTTTTGACCATGAACATGGCGGCGACGCTGTTTCACATGACCGTCGAGGAATGTCTGCTCGGCGTCACCCGTCATGCCGCGTGGGCGCTCCGGCGCCTCGATACGGTTGGAACCATCGAGGTCGGCAAGCAGGCCGATCTCGCCATCTGGTCGATCGAAAGCCCGGCAGAGCTTGTCTACCGCATCGGCTTCAACCCGCTTTACCAGCGCATCTGGAACGGCCACATCACCAAAGGACAACTGTCGTGACCATTATGCTTCATCCCGGCCGCGTCTCTCTTTCCGAGCTGGCGCAGATCTACTGGAGCGGCGAAAGCGCGGTGCTCGACCGCAGCTTCGACGCCGGCATCGAGCGGGCTGCCGCGCGTATTGCCGCGATCGCTGCCGGCAACGAGCCGGTCTATGGCATCAATACCGGCTTCGGCAAACTCGCCTCGATCAAGATCGACGCGGCCGACACGGCGACACTGCAGCGCAATCTCATCCTCTCGCATTGCTGCGGCGTGGGGCAGCCGCTGGCCGAGAACATCGTCCGGCTGATCATGGCGCTGAAGCTGATCTCGCTCGGCCGTGGCGCCTCCGGCGTACGGCTCGAACTGGTGCGCCTGATCGAGGGCATGCTGGAGAAGGGCGTCACCCCGCTCATACCGGAGAAGGGTTCGGTCGGCGCTTCGGGCGATCTCGCGCCGCTCGCACATTTTGCTGCCGTGATGATGGGCGAAGCGGAGGCTTTCTATCAGGGCGAACGAATGGCCGGCTCCGAAGCGCTGAAGCGCGCGGGCCTGACACCGGTCGTGCTTGCGGCCAAGGAAGGTCTGGCGCTGATCAACGGTACGCAGGCCTCGACGGCGCTCGCGCTCGCCGGCCTCTTCCGGGCCCACCGGGCCGCACAGGCGGCGCTGATTACCGGGGCGCTCTCCACCGACGCGGCGATGGGTTCGTCGGCTCCCTTCACCGCCGATATCCACACGCTGCGCGGCCACAAGGGACAGATCGACACGGCGGCGGCCCTGCGCCGCCTGCTCGCCGGGTCCGTCATTCGCGAAAGCCATCTCGAGGGCGACGAGCGGGTGCAGGATCCGTATTGCATCCGTTGTCAGCCGCAGGTCGATGGGGCATGCCTCGATCTGTTGCGCATGGCGGGTCGGACGCTCGAAATCGAAGCGAATGCCGTCACCGACAATCCCTTGGTGCTTTCCGACATGAGCGTCGTCTCGGGCGGCAACTTCCATGCAGAACCCGTAGCCTTCGCTGCCGACCAGATTGCGATTGCGGTCTGCGAAATCGGCGCGATCGCCCAGCGCCGCATTGCGCTGCTGGTCGATCCCGCCCTGTCCTACGGCCTGCCGGCCTTCCTGGCCAGGAAGCCGGGTCTCAACTCCGGACTGATGATTGCGGAGGTCACGTCTGCCGCGCTGATGAGCGAAAACAAGCAGATGGCGCATCCGGCTTCGGTCGACTCGACGCCGACCTCTGCCAATCAGGAAGACCATGTCTCCATGGCCTGCCATGGCGCACGGCGCCTGCTGCAGATGACGGACAACCTCTTCTCGATCATCGGCATCGAGGCACTGACAGCCGCGCAAGGCGTGGAATTCCGTGAGCCCCTGACGACGAGCCCCGAACTGCTGATGGTCATCGCGACCCTGCGCGCCACCGTCGCGACACTGGAGGAGGACCGCTACATGGCACCCGATCTCGAAGCCGCCGGTCGCCTGGTGGCGGACGGGACCCTGGTTTCCGCGGTCTCCGCCGGGTTGTTGCCGGGTCTGGAGGGGTGAACGTGATGTTGGCAATCGTACGACCCCCCTCTGCCCGGCCGGGCATCTCCCCCTCAAGGGGGGAGATCTGCAAGACGCTCTCTCCCCGCCTTGATGATGCAGCTCAGCAAGGGGCCAACTCTACGGGGGGAGGGAAACTTCGGCCTTGCCGCCCATCGATCTCCCCCCTTGAGGGGGGGATGGTCGGCAGATCGGAGGGGGGTGTTGCAGCCTCCGGCAGAGGAGGTCTGCGATGATGCCGGTCTTCGAAGTCAATCAGGGCACCTCGCCCGTCATTCTCGCATTCCCGCATGGGGGCACGGAGGTTCCGTCAGCGATCCGGGATCGGTTGAATGACAATGGGAAGCGACTTGCCGATACAGACTGGCACATCCATGCGCTCTATGCCGGCTTGCTGCCGGAAGCGACGACGGTGCGGGCCACCTTCCATCGCTACGTGATCGATGCAAACCGCGATCCGGAAGGGGGCAGCCTCTATCCGGGGCAGAACACCACCGGTCTCGTGCCGGAAACGGACTTTGACGGGGTCGCCATCTGGAGACAAGGCGAGGAGCCTGATAGCGGCGACATCGCCGATCGGCTGGCAGGCTTCCATCAGCCCTATCATGCGGCGCTCAGGGACGAAATCGAGCGCGTGAAGGCCATACATGGCGTCGCGGTGCTTTACGACTGCCATTCGATACGCTCGCTGATTCCGTTCCTGTTCGAAGGGCCTCTGCCGGATTTCAACATCGGCACCGACATGGGGCGTACCTGTGATCGGCGCATTGAGACGGCTGCCGCCGAGATCGCCGGCGGGGCCGAGGGCTATACGTCTGTTGTCAACGGCCGCTTCAAGGGTGGCTGGACAACCCGGCACTACGGGCAACCGGAATTCGGCGTGCACGCCATCCAGATGGAACTGGCGCAGATCACGTATCTCGCCACCGAAGCACCACCCTTCGCCTATGACACCGGGAAGGCCGAGGCGCTGCAGGTACATCTGAAAGCCATTCTGCGGCGCATCGAGGCCGTCGCTTTCGAACTGGCCAAACGCGCCGCCCCTCATCCGCCTGCCGGCACCTTCTCCCAGTGAACGGGGAGAAGGCCAGAGGCCGGTGACCTTTCGCTCCCCTCTGCCCGTTCGCGGGGAGAGGGTCAGGGTGAGGGGCAAAACTGCAAGATTGACGAGACTTTCCACAAGGAAACAGGACCATGAGCAATCCCAGACACAATATCCGCGACGTCCGCGCCGCCACCGGAACCGAACTCTCGGCCAAGAGCTGGATGACGGAAGCGCCGCTGCGGATGCTGATGAACAATCTCGACCCTGATGTCGCGGAGAGGCCGCATGAGCTGGTCGTCTATGGCGGCATTGGTCGCGCCGCCCGCACCTGGGCGGATTTCGACCGCATCGTCGAGACGCTGAAGACGCTCACGGAAGAAGAGACGCTGATCGTCCAGTCGGGCAAGCCGGTCGGCGTGTTTCGCACCCACAAGGATGCGCCGCGCGTTCTGATCGCCAATTCCAACCTCGTGCCGCACTGGGCGACCTGGGACCACTTCAACGAGCTCGATAAGAAGGGATTGGCCATGTACGGCCAGATGACCGCCGGCTCGTGGATCTATATCGGTACCCAGGGCATCGTTCAGGGCACCTACGAGACCTTCGTGGAAGCCGGGCGCCAGCACTACAACGGCAATCTCAAGGGCAAGTGGATCCTGACCGGCGGCCTCGGCGGCATGGGCGGCGCCCAGCCGCTCGCCGCCGTCATGGCCGGTGCCTGCTGCCTTGCCGTCGAATGCGACGAGACCCGCATCGATTTCCGCCTGCGCACCCGCTACGTCGATGCCAAGGCGCATACGCTGGACGAGGCGCTTGACCTGATCGACCAGTGGACCAAGGCAGGCGAGGCGAAATCCGTCGGCCTCGTCGGCAATGCCGCCGAGATCTTTCCGGAACTCGTGCGCCGTGGCGTGCGCCCCGACATCGTGACCGACCAGACCTCGGCCCATGACCCTGTTCATGGCTACCTGCCGGTCGGATGGACGGTCGCCGAGTGGCGGGCCAGGCAGGAAAGCGACCCGAAGGCGGTGGAACACGCCGCCCGCGCTTCGATGAAGACCCATGTCCAGGCCATGGTCGACTTCTGGAACATGGGCATTCCGACGCTCGACTATGGCAACAACATTCGCCAGGTCGCCAAGGAGGAAGGCTTCGAGAATGCCTTTGCCTTCCCCGGCTTCGTGCCGGCCTATATCCGCCCGCTCTTCTGCCGCGGCATCGGCCCCTTCCGCTGGGCCGCACTCTCCGGCGATCCGGAGGATATCTACAAGACCGATGCCAAAGTGAAGGAGCTGCTGCCGGACAACAAGCATCTGCACAACTGGCTGGACATGGCACGCGAGCGTATTGCCTTCCAGGGGCTGCCCGCCCGCATCTGCTGGGTGGGTCTGGGCGACCGCCACAAGCTCGGCCTCGCCTTCAACGAGATGGTCCGGAACGGCGAGCTGAAGGCGCCCGTGGTCATCGGGCGAGACCATCTCGATTCCGGTTCGGTTTCTTCGCCGAACCGCGAGACGGAAGCGATGAAGGACGGCTCGGACGCAGTCTCGGACTGGCCGCTTCTCAACGCACTTCTCAACTGTGCCTCGGGTGCGACCTGGGTCTCGCTGCATCACGGCGGCGGTGTCGGCATGGGCTTTTCGCAGCACTCCGGCATGGTCATCTGCGCCGATGGCACTGACGATGCGGCGCGCCGGCTGGAGCGAGTGCTGTGGAACGACCCGGCGACCGGCGTCATGCGTCATGCGGATGCGGGTTATGACATCGCGCTCGACTGCGCGAAGGAAAAGGGTCTGCGTCTGCCCGGCATTCTCGGGAACTAAGCCGATGCGCATACTCAAGGCAAGCGACTACAAACGCATGCCGTGGAAGAATGGCGCGGGAGAGACGGTGGAACTGGCCGTCTTTCCCCCGGGCGCCTCCGTCGAGGATTTCGACTGGCGCATCAGCATGGCCTCTGTGGCGGTCGATGGGGCGTTCTCGCTGTTTCCGGGGATCGATCGAACGCTGAGCATCCTGTCGGGCGAGGGGTTGTCGCTGTCGGTCGAGGGGCACCAGACGGTAGATATCAAGCCCGACACGCCGCCCTATTCCTTTCCGGCGGACCGTCCCACGTCCGTCACACTGACGGCGGGACCTGTCACCGACCTCAACGTGATGACACGCCGCGGGCGGTTCGCCCATCGGGTCACGCGCCGTCAAGGCCGGCGCTTTGCCCTTGAGGCAGGGCAGGCGACGCTTGTCGCGATAGGGCTTGGGTCACTTGAGGATGAGGGCCGGGATTTCGTGCTGCAGCCCCTGGATGCCCTTGTACTCGATCCCGGCAGAAATGCCGTTCTGATTGCGGAACCCTGCACTACCGTCTTCACGTTGGAGATCGCGGAAGGGGCGCGATCAAAAGCAATGGCTGTAGTGAGCTGACAGAATGCGAGGTTAGAGATCCTGGGTTGTCGCAAATCATCCGAAACCGGCTGCAACAGGCAGGGAGCCGAAAGTGGTCTTCGCGACCTATTTTCATGCGCGATCTAGCAACGGCTTGAGAAAGGGGCCGGACAGGAGAGCTTCGGTGTCGAAACGATGATGCGCGATGTGGCCGCTGGATGGAATGTCGCCGCGATGGAGCAAAGACAGCAAGGTGGCAGCGTAGCCCGTTGCCGCCGATGTCAGCGCATTGAATGGCCCGTTCTTCTCGTCGGGTGAAAAACGGTAGCAGACTGTACGTTCTGTCGGCTGGCGACCACGACTGCCGCGAGCGGTCACCATCAGCAGTAGGATGTCGTCCTCGATCACCGGCAGGCCATTGCACAGCAGGGACCGCAACATGTCACGGCGAGTGCGAAGGCCAAGGTCATCCATGAGGAAGCGCATATAGTCGAGGTGACCCGGATAACGGATAGTCTTGAACGTAACATTCTTCGGCGCGAACTCGGAAAAGATCGAGAGATCCTCGATCCCGCCGGACGTGATGAAGTCCTCATAGTTTACGCCATCTATGCTTAGCTTCCCATGGTCTTCAAGGGCGGGCAATGTAACCAGACGACCGTCCCTTATCGCTGTGCTCGGTCGCGTGTATTCGTCTATCAGGCCATCGACATTCCAGATCTGGCCATAGCCGAGCCGGTTGGTCGGATAACGCGGGACGGCGCCGACCCGGATCGTGAGATCCGTCACCCCAGAGGTTGCATCCAGCAGACCGCAGGCGACGTTGCCGATCAATCCAGGCGAGACGCCGCATCCGTTGAATATGGCGCGCCGCGTGGACAGCTCCCCTAGTATTTCCCGGGTTTCCTTCCGTGCGCAACAGAAGTCCAGGTAGTGGACCCCTGCTCTCGCTGCCGCCCGAGCGATTTCCGTAACCGCGGTTTCAGGAACCGCCGCCACTGCGACATCGCGTCCCGACAAGAGTGCCTGCAACTCTTCAGGATGGCGAAAAGTGCGCAAAGTCGCATTGATGTGCATCGCACGAAGTTGATTGAGAGCTTCGTCGGAACGATCAATGACCTCCAAGGAGAAGTCCGGGTTTTCGGACAAGGTGACGGCCAACGCCGTACCGATCTTGCCGGCGCCGAATATGCTGACCTTCAGTTTGTCCATGGTGCTCAACCCTTGAACCGCGCGACGAAGCCCTGAAGCCGGGGATTCTGCGGATTGAGGATCACGTCCTCGGCGCTGCCCGTCTCGGCGATCACGCCCTGGTCGAGAAAGAGGACTCGGCTCGCGACATCGGCGGCGAAGGCCATTTCATGGGTGACGATCGCCATGGTCATGCCCTTGTCCGCCAATCCGCGGATGACGGCGAGAACCTCGCCGACCAGTTCAGGGTCGAGCGCACTGGTCACTTCGTCGAGCAGCAGCACTTCGGGCTCCATCGCCAGCGCCCGGGCGATCGCCACGCGCTGCTTCTGGCCGCCCGACAGATGGTTGGGATAGGCGGCGTGCTTTTCCGCCAGCCCCACCTGAGTCAGAAGGTCCATGGCCAGCTCTTCTGCCTCGCGCTTCGGTCGCTGGCAAACGACGATCGGTCCTTCCGTGACGTTTTGCAGTACCGTCTTGTGCGGGAAGAGGTTGAAGTGCTGGAACACCATGCCGACATGCCGGCGCAGCGTCCCGATGCCGATCGTGTCGCCCTTGTCGCGGAAGCCCTGGCCGACCGCCTTCTCGCGGAAACGGATCGTGCCGCCGGTCGGGATCTCCATCATGTTGAGGCAGCGGATGAAGGTCGACTTTCCCGATCCCGAGGGGCCGATCAGCGCGACCACTTCGCCGCGCTTGAGACTGAGATCGAGACCCTTGAGGACTTCATGCGTGCCGTAGCTCTTGCGCAGCCCGATCGCTTCGATGACGGGTGCATTGGCCTGTGAATTCTGTGTCATGTCCGTGCATCCGTTCCGTTAGTCGCTGACCCTGAGGCGTCGTTCGATCCAGTCCGCGGCCTGGGTGAGCGGCAGGAGCATGGCAATGTAGAGGCCGGCCATGAGCGTATAGGATTCCAGCGGCCGGTAGGTCTGGCCGTTCACCACAGCTGCCATGTAGGCCAGGTCGGCGACCGAGATGACGGAGACCAGCGAGGTATTCTTGAACTGGATGACCGACTGGTTGATGAAGGACGGCAACACCCGCTTCATCGCCTGCGGCAGGATGATCCGTTTCATCGACTGCCAGGGGCTCATGCCGATCGCGGCTGCCGCCTCGCGCTGCCCCTTGTCGATCGAGACGATGCCGCCACGGAAGATCTCCGCATAGAAGGCACCGACATAGAGCGACAGCGTCAGCATGGCCGCGAGGCGATTGTCGATCGAGCCACCGACCAGTAGCGGAAAGGCGTAGTAGAACCAGAGGAGTTGCACGAGCAGTGGCGTGCAGCGGAAGATCTCCTGATAGACCCGCGCGATGCCCGACAGGATCTTCCAGCCGGACAGTCTCGCCGCGCAGGTGAGGAAGCCGATCAGGACGCCGAAGAAGATCGAGCCGAACGTGTAGAGCACGGTGATCCACAGACCCCAGAGAAAGAGGTCCCAGTATTGCCATACGGAATGGAAGTCCCAGCTGTAGTTCATCGGCCAGCCCCCGCGATTCTCGTCGCCTGGCAAGACGGGTGATGCCTGCACCGGGGACGCCGGTCTTCGTCAGTCCTGTTTGTCATTCTTGTTCCCCTGGTCTCGCGTCGGCTTCCGGATGGGGCCAGAAGCCGACGATTGATAGTCCTACGTCCGTTCGCCACGGACAATGCAAAGCTGATGTCGCTGCTTAGCGCATTTCTTGGAAGGCGGCAGACGCTGAGGCAAAGCGCCCGAGGATGCCTGCGAGCTTTTCCCGGTTGGCAGTCGAAACCGGAACCATAGGCAGGCGCATTTCCGGCCCGGCAAGGTTGGAAAGTGCCAGCGCCGCTTTGACCGGCCGGGAGTGGACAGAACATGGGGGTCGTCGTCGGTGATCTGGCCTGTGCTAAGGTAAGCTCTTTGTATGGGGGGCTGCCATGGACGTACGGATTACAATCGAAACTACCTTCGACAACGGGGAGAAGCGCACTCATCAGCTTGACGGCATTTCTCGACCATACCGGGTGACCTGCCCAGACGGGATCGGGCTGCGCCTCGAGGATGGGAAAAGGATCCTCGAACAGATCCAGAGGGTAATCCTTTACGATCAGGTCGATGAGATCATTCGAGAAAGCCGCGTATGCCCGGATTGCGCCTCGGTTCGTGCCATTCATGACTATCGCACGCGCGATCTCGACACGCTCTTTGGGCGGGTTCGGGTCAAAGCCGCGCGCTTGCGCCGCTGTTCGTGTGATGCCAGGTCAGCGGCGATGCCCGGCGGACCTATTTCTCCGCTGGCCTATTTCTTTCCTGACCGGGCTACCCCGGAGCTGCAGCGGCTCCATGCGGAACTCGGGTCCCGGCATTCCTTTCGCGAAGCCGCGCGGCTGATGAAAAGCTTCCTCCCCTGCCATCCGCCCCATCACACCACGGTGCGTGACCGGTTGGGAAGAGTAGCCGCGGGGCTCGAGAAAAGTCGAAGGGCATCAGGCGATCCCGCTGAAGCACTTCCCAAAGGGGGTTTGACGGTTTTTCTGGACGGTGCGCATATCCGCTGTCGACCGGAGTATCAGCAGCGACACCTGGATCTTGTGGTCGGTAAGATTGAAAGTCGCAATATGTGCCGACGATTTGGCTTGGTCGCCAATGCGACGGCATCGCCAGGCAGCCGGATGCGAGAAGAGCTGTCAGACTTTGGATGGAAGCCGGGCCGTCTGTTGACGGTAATCTCTGATGGCGAGCTTGCTCTCCCGAACCTCATACGGAATGCCATGGGTGGCGACGGCCAGGTGAAGCATATCCTCGACTGGTGGCACATCTCGATGCGTATTCGACATGTCGAGGCCGCCGTTCAGGGTCTGGTCCAGATACCGGGATTCACTGGAATTCCGGTGCTGTTCCAGCGCCCCGCGAAAAGCCTTCGCTGGTGGCTGTGGCATGGCAGAGCACGGGTCGCGGAAACTTATCTGAAAGGGCTCATGCACGATTGCACCCGCCTTGCGGAAGAACCTTTGGCTGTCCGCACCGCTGCCGCTCGTGTGCAGGCCCGATGCGGGACACTGTACACCTATCTCGCGAACAACATGGAATCCCTTGTCGACTATGGCCGACGGTACCGTAACGGGCTACCCATCTCGTCATCTCGTGCCGAAGGATCAGTCGATGACATTGCCAATGCCCGCATGGGAAAGCGCAGAAGGATGCGGTGGTCGCCCAAAGGGGCTCACCGAGTAGCCGTCACAAGGGCCGCAGTTCTCGATGGTCGGCTGACCGTCGCAAACAGAAAACGCGCCGCATGACCCCCATGTTCTGTCCACTCCCGTCGCCCCGCCGCGGCAGCGAGGCGCGGAACACCTCAAGCGCGACCACCCAGTCCGTTTCTGTCATCTTCGTCAGCATCGCCGATCTCCTATGAAACCGGAAACTTATGAATCATTCAAAACCTGATTTGGGAATCGCAGAAACTAAACCTGCGGCAATCCGTCCACACTGCCTAACCAGATTGATCCAGATCAACAAGTGAATATGTTAAGTAAGCCTTCAGAGACGCGAAGGATGTCAGCGACCTTAATCCCGATGACCGATGCTCCCGATGAGTCCTGGAACATACGCGTGCATGACATGACGAAAATCTCGGTAAGATCGCACCGAAGTTCCATAAATTAGGTTATGCGATCTTTGGATGTAGCCGGGGTGGGTTCAAGGATGAAGTGCGACTTGCAAATGATACCAATGGGTTGTCACGAGCAAGGAAGATGCAATGGAACACACCTACTTCCATATCGATCTCGATGCACTGGTCACAGCTAACGTTGGAAGAAAGGATGACGACTTCGAGCCTGGTCGAGACTCAAAGTGGTCATGTCCTTGTGATCACCATGTCACGCAAACAATTGCATCGCCTCGAAGTCATACAGCACATCCGTGACCGGCGAAGACTTGGCGGTCTCGAGCAAAGTCATCGCTTCGCTCCGGTAGTATCGATCTTCTCAGCAAGCCAGATCTTGATCAGCGACTGATATGGAACGTCGCGCTTTCCGGCGGCGACCTTGATCTGTTCCAAGAGCGAATTGGGCAGGCGCAGCGAGATCGACGTAGACGACGGCTTCAGGTTCGGTAAACGCACTTTGGTCGCTTTGCTCCAGTCGATCTGATCTGAGGAGTCATGGTGTTCCCAATAGGTGCGCTCTTCGGTTTCTGTGCTGAAGTGCGGTAGGGTATCACGTGTCCTGTTCATAATAGCTCCGCTCCTTCCGACTCATGTCCCGGGCTGAAATCACCCGGATTCTGGTTTCGTTTGTCCGCAGCGTGAAGGTGATATGGAGCAACCTTCCGATATCGGTGCGACCGAGCGCATGTATGCGCTGCTCGCTAAGGCTATGTCGCAGATCGGGCATGATTAGCAGCGGTTCGTTGAAAAACACCTGCTCGGCATCGCTCTGGCTGACATCGTGCTTCTCGGCGTTTTTGCGGGCGTTCCCTTCGTCCCACTCGAATCCAACTATTCGACCCCAATCAATCATCGATGTATATTGCCATAATATACGTCCGTTTCAAGTGGGGATGAGGTGGATCCCTTGTCGGCGCCGGACAAGTCCCCACTCGGCATGAACTCACACCTCGCAGCGTTGCAGCCGATCGGTATTCAGCGGCAGGGAAAGGTCTTTGGCCGCTGTAAAGTTCGGTCGGATGCCCACTCCAGAAAAAGTCAGGATTTCTTGAGCCGGTACCGGATCGGTTAAGATGAATTTAAGATGTGTCACAGCTTTTGGATGTATCTGGAGAGGTGGTTTCATGCACAGGTTTTCGCGGCGCAAGTTTCTGCAACGGTCGGCCGCGATGACGCTGCTCGGCGGCTCCTATGGGGCGATTTCCGGCGGCAGGTGTGCGAGCGCTGGCGAGGCACATCCGGAGATCTCGCCGCTCGGGATTGCCGGCGACCTCGTCAATCCGGCGGAGCTGCGCAGCCATAACGGCCGCCTCAAGGCGGAACTGTACATGGACATCACGGACGTGACGCTCCCCTCGGGCCCGGCGAAGCTGCGCATCTTCAACGGTCGCCTGCCGGCACCCACTCTGCGGCTGATGCCAGGCGATACATTGGAGGTCGCCTTCGAGAACCGCATGCCGCCAAATGCCGATACTGAGCAGATGGTTACCAACACGCCGAACCGCTTCAACACCACCAATGTCCACTACCACGGCTTCCATGTCAGCCCGCGCGGCAACAGCGATAACGTCTATCTCAACATCGATCCGGGCCAGCGCTTCAACTATGTCGTAAGGATCCCTACCGATCATCCGGCCGGTAACTACTGGTATCACCCGCATCGCCACGGGTCGGTTGCTGCGCAGGTAGCGTCGGGGGCCGCTGGCATGGCGATTATCGGCGGTGCGCTCGATTCTGTTCCCGAAATCGCCGCCATGGTCGAGCGGGTGATGGTCATCCAGGCCCCGGTGCCGGGGCTCGAAGGGCTGCTGACCAGCGAGGAACCCATCTGGGCGCTAGACGCCGAGCGCGACTTTCTCATCAACGGCAGCTATCGCCCGCGCATCTACATGCGCGAGGGTGAAGTGCAACATTGGCGGGTCCTTCATGCCGGCGACGCCCAGTTCTTGCCGTTGACCGCAGAAGGACTGGAGCTCTACGAAGTCGGACGCGACGGTAACCCGTTGCCCAAGGCCGACCAGGTGACAGGTGTCGACCTCGCGCCGGGTAATCGCGTCAACATTCTCGTCAAGGCGCAAAAGGTCGGCACCTATGAGCTGCGCCGCCCGGCGTTCAGCCAAGGAAAGCAGCCGCTGCCCGACATGCTGCTGGCCGAGATCGTCGTCATTGCAGCCGATGATAGCCGCATCGCCCAGCATATCCGCTTCGGCCGTGATGTGCCGACTGGTCCACTCCCGAAGAACCGCATCCTCACCGACATTGCCGACGACGAGATCACCGGGCGTCGCCAATTCGTGCTCGGCGTTTCCACCGTCAAGGGCTTCTTCCACGATACCGAATTCACCATCAACGGCGAACCGTTCGATCCGCAGCGCGACGATGTCGTCGCGAAACTGGGCGCAGTCGAGGAATGGACGTTTGTCAACACCACGCCCTACCCGCACCCGCTGCACATTCACGTCAATCCGTTCCAGGTGATCGACGTCAACGGCGTAACGGATCCGCGCAAGCCCTGGCTAGACACGGTGGCGGTGCCGGCGGCCGGGACGCTGCGCTTCCGTACCCGTTTTACCGATTTTTCCGGACGCTACGTCATGCACTGCCACATCCTGCCTCACGAGGACACCGGCATGATGATCAACATCAACATCGAGGACTAGCATGCAGCCGCTTGTAGCGAAGGCCATCTGTCGGTTGGTGCTGGCGGTTACGCTTTCAGGCGTGGCTGTTGCGGCCCGTGCTGAAGAGCTGACGGCACCAGTTTCGCCGCCGGCCAAGGCGTCCCAGTGTTTCGCATGCCATGGCGCAGACGGCCATCCGAGCCTTGCTGACGTGCCGATCATTGCCGGTCAGCAACCGGTGTACCTGCAGAACACGCTGAATGCCTATCGTAGCGGTCTTCGCGGCGGTGGTCGTGCCATCGTCATGCATGAGATTACCAAGAACCTGAGCGACGACGATATCGCCGCCCTGTCCGCCTGGTTTGGAGATCAGAGATGAACCGCCTGCTCAAAGCTTCCGCCTGTCTCGTGCTGCTGGTGCTGACCACGCGCGCGGCTGCGGCCGACGAACTGATCTACCTGCCCGATACCAAGGGCATCGAACTGTTCAAGGGCGCGGAACTGGAGGCCCAGTATTATCCGCTGGCGAGCTTCCTCGACAGCGAGCATATCCTCACCTTCTGCGGACCGGCGACCATCGCTGCGGTGATGAACAGCCTCGGCGGCCCGCGCCTGGTGTCCCAGCGGCTCTATCCCTGGCCGTTCTTCACCCAAGAGAACGTTTTTACCCCCGAGAACGAGAAGGTAAAATCCTATCCGATGGTGGAGCACGAGGGGCTGGTGCTCAGCCAACTTGCGCAGTTCTTCGTCAATCTCGGAGCCACCGCCGAGTTCAAGCGTGCAGACGCCTTCAACGTGGACGGCCTGCGCGAAACGGTGAAAACCGTGCTGGCCGATCCGAACAAGCGGCTGGTGGTCAACTATTCGCGCAAGCCGATCGGCCAGAATGGCGACGGCCACATCTCGCCACTCGCTGCCTACGACGCCGACACCGACCGCGTGCTTGTGCTCGACGTTGCGAAATACAAGTATCCGCCGGTATGGATGACGGTTGCCGATCTCTACAAGGCGATGGCCACCACCGATACCGGGTCCAACCAGATGCGCGGCTTCGTGGTGGTCGGCAGATGAGATTCACCCGCCGCATGTTTCTCGGCGCGTTGCCGCTCGTCCCTGCTGCCGCCAAGGCGCGCGCACTTGGCGACCGCGATCAGGCCTTTGCCGATATCGCCCGACAGATCGGCGGCGTAAGCGATGTCTCGCCCTATCTGATCGAGGCGGCCGAATACGAGTTTGTTCTTGTCCACGGCGACGGGGCCAAGGACGCTTTCGTCGCGGCGCTCGGCACGGGGGCACTGACCGACCGCATCGCCGAATCCGCACCGGCGGTGCAGACACAAGCGGCCTTCGTCGCCACATTCCTCTACACCGGCGAAATCGTCCGCGACGGCGTCACCATCGCCAAATACTATCCCTGGTGCCTGTCATGGAAGGCAGTGACCTTTGCCACTGCGCCCGGCACCTGTGGCGGCCCGGGTTTCGGCCATTGGGAAAACCCGCCGATAGCTGGAGCGATGTGATGCGGGCCACTGTCGTCGTCATCGGCTCCGGCATGGCCGGTTCGCATCTGGCCTATACACTGGCATTGGAAGGCGTAGACGTGCTGGTGCTCGAAGCCGGGCCGCGCCGCGACCGTTCCAGCAACCTCAAGACCTTCTATGAGAACCCGGTCAAGGGCCCGCAGTCTCCCTATCCGAGCGCTCCTTCCGCACCCCATCCGGAAGATGGCCGATACGACGACTTTTACGTCCAGGAAGGCGCCGACAAGTTCATCGGCGCCTATCTGCGGCTCTATGGCGGCACCACCTGGCACTGGACCGGCTTTGCCGACCGTCTCAGACCCGCCGACTTTCGGATGAAGACCGACTATGGGGTGGCCGAGGACTGGCCGATCGCATACGACGCGCTGGTCGGATTCTACGAGGAGGCGGAAAAACGCTGGGGCGTCGCGGGGGATCCGGCATTCGACTGGGGCGCGCCGCGGGGCGACACGCCCTACCAGATGCCGCCGATCCCTCACAGCTACATGGATCACCAGGTGATCAAGGCGCTGGACGCGCTCGGCCTGCATGCCGGCCGATTCTCCCATGCGCGCAACTCCGAGATTTTTGACGACCGTCCTGCCTGTTGCGGCAACAATACCTGCGTGCCGATTTGTCCGATCGGCGCCAAATACGATGCTTCGGTGCATGCAGAGAAGGCCGAAGCGGCCGGTGCCCGATTTCTGACGGATGCACTCGTCACCTTCATTGAGCTGGGATCCGACGGCAAGGTCACCCGGGTCAAGGTTCGCCGGCCGGACGGGCAAACCTTCTGGGTTGAAGGCGATATCTTCGCGCTCTGCTGCCACGCGATCGAAAATCCACGGCTGTTGCTGAATTCGAAGCAGGCTGGTGCGCAGGACGGCGTTGCCAACTCCTCCGGCGCCGTCGGGCGCTATCTCTTGACGCAGGCCAATCAGGATGCCTGGGCGACGATGCCGGAGCCTGTCTATCCCTATCGCGGCCCGCAGCAGACCGGTGGCCTGCTGGAGTTGCGCGATGGCGCCTTCCGCAGCCGCTATGCCGCAGCTGGTACATCTTTCATGAATAGCGGTTGGTCTGGCAATTCGGATGCCACGGGGCTCGCCAGGAAATTGATCGCCCAGGGTATTACCGGGGCCGAACTGGCCCGGAGCATCAACCACCAGGTTGCCCGCCATTTGCGCCTCAACTCGTCGGCCGAAGTGCTGCCGGACTGGAACAACCGGATCGAGTTGGCCGACGTGATGGACAGTGCCGGCGTGCCGAAGCCGAAGGCCACCTTCACGATGGACGACTATACCAAGGCGGGATTGGCGGAAGCACTAAGGGTCAATCGCCAGATCTTTGCGGCGATGGGTGCAACCGACGTTGAGAGCAACGATCCCTACCTCTCCAACGCCATCATCGGCGGCACTACCCGCATGGGCCACGACCCGAAAATATCCGTCGTCGATACCGACCTCGTTTCTCACGATCAGCGCAATCTCTACATCCTCGGCTCAAGTGCTCATGTCACCGCCCCCGTCAACGCGCCCTCGCTGACGATCGCTGCATTGGCAATCCGCGCCGCCGGTCGGATGATCCAGACTCTCAAGAATTAAGAGAACACAATGCACCGGCTCCTTGCTCTCGAAGGTCTGACCTTGGCGGTGTTCGTTCTGCTCGGCAACGGACTGCGGTCGATCAGCACCACGACGGTGTCTGTGTCGCAAAGCGAATTCGCCAGCTTCCTCAACATCTCGGTGGAAAAGACCGATGTGCTGATCGAGTTGCTGCTGGGCGGCGCCGTCCTTGCCCTGGCGTTGGCGCCCTTCGTTATCTCGATGCGCAGCGCCAAGAAGATCGCAGTGATCTTCGCCGTCATCACCACCATCTGCTACGCCATGGTCGGCATCACGATGCTGGTCGATCCGGCGCTTGAGATCCGCGAAGTGGTTGTGCTCGCAAGCTTCGCCTTCAGCGGCTTCTCCGTCGCCTTCTTCGCGCCGCTTGCCCAGTTGGCGATCAACGACGAGGAAGATCCGGCGATGCGCGCCCGGCTCACCACCGTGTGGATCTCGGCGCAGCCCATCGCATTCCTGGTCACGCCGCAACTGGTCAAATATGTCGCCTTCGACATTGGTACCGGCAACTACTTCTTGATCATGGCCGCCCTGCCGCTGGTCTTCCTGCTCTTCATCCCCTTCGTCTTCGGACACAAGGGCAAGCCGGTTGTGGCGGACGCGGCGGTGACCACGGACGCACCCAAGGCCTGGACGCGCGCCTTGCCCCTGATTGTCGCCGTCCTTGCCTTCGAGGCCTGGACGGCATCGAACTCTTTCCTCGGCATCGACAGCGTCATCAGCCTGTCCCTGATGACGCTGCTCATGGGCGTCGTCGCGGCGCTGTTGTGGAAGCGTAAGCATCTGACCCGTGATGCCGGTGATGTGCCGGCGCTGGCGATCTTCCTGCTCTGCCTTCTATTTGTGCTGGAGATCCCCACAACCGGCCTTTATGACGCCGCCTATCTGGTCCGCCACCTGTGCTCGGCGGATCTGATCGACAACCGCGCGACGCTCTCAGCCGCTTGCCAGATCGTCTCGGTTTTTGCCACGGGCGCAGTCCTGGTGCGTTACCCGCACTGGGGCACTCGCATGGTCGTGCTGTCGCTGCCGTTTCTGCTCGCCGGAATGGTCGCGATCTATTTCTATCCCTATCAGCCGCTCAATGTTCCGCTGTTCTACATATCCAAGATGCTGTCGAGCATGGGCATGGGCATGGCGACGGCCGCCGTCATCGGCGTCGTCGCGAGCCTCGGCACACAGAACAAGATCGTTTCCTTGGCGCCGGCCTTCATTATTATGTTTGGCACCGAGGTCGGGATCGAGATCCTTGAGATCGTTTTCCAGTCGAGCAAGCTCGCAGGTCTCGACATCAACAGCGCCTATGAGGTGGTGTTTGCCGTGCAGATTCTGACCGTCGTGGTGGCGATCGGCATGATGCTGCACTGGATGACGTACAAGCGCGCCTCCTCCGGCTTGCCACCGGCCGTTCTTCCGGGCGGTGCTGCGGGCTGAACCGGAAGCCGCCGCCTCGTCTCCGCGCATTTAGGGGGCGCCGTCTCGCGGCAGTGAGGTGGTTGCAACGCAGACGCGGCCACGGGATCGCCTGTCCTAGCAGGATGACTCGTAGGTTGACCGCCGACTATCTGCTGGAATGGATCCGAGCGGGTCCAGCTTCTTGAGCGCCGCGACGCCTCGTGCGCATGGGCCCTGAGGCGACGAGCCCGCTCGCGTTAACGCGAATTCACGTCCCGAACATGCACTCGATGCTTCGTGGACAAGCAACGGCTTTTTCGCCAGCGCCTATGCGAGGCGCAGCGCGGCCTCCGTCCTATCGCTCGCGTGAAACACGCAACCTGGCCCGGCTGACAGGCTTCGGGACAAGCAAACGCGATTGCAGCAGGCGGATGAACTACTCCCATGCGCTGCGGCACAGGATGATTTGGTCATTGACCCGGCAAACTTCAGGCGCAAAAGCCAGCGCATAGCTGCACTGCACAATAGATGTTTTCAATTGAACAAAATTCGGGCATACTGTCAGTAGTTGATGCTCGTGACGGATTTCCTCCCGCCGTCGCATCAGCTGTTCCCCTCTGGAGGTTTCGACCTTCACAACTCATGGGCCGCGGTTTCGACCGACGGCCCTTCTTTTTTGTCTCCTTCAGCTGAGAGCGGCTGGGTCGTTTGGTTGTGTCCGACCACCGTTTCGGAATTCCTTCGGCCAACGGGCTTGCGCTCCCTTTGGGCGAAAGCCGCGAAGTAGCGTTCACGCATCATCCGCATGGGGATCTTGCCCTCGATCCATTCATCCAGCAACGCCATGAAAACCTGGTCGTCCTCAAGCGCTACACCTTGAGCTCTGGCACGCCCCAGCGCGCGTTGTGCAATGCCTCGCCGAGTTTCGGGATCCATATTCATTGACCGCCTATCTGTCAGTTGAGCCGCACACCTATCAAGACACGACCGGAACCGCGACTTGAGACTTCGCGCCATCAACAATATTTCATTGCCCCTGCCCGTCCAGATGATGTCTTGCTCGCAGCACCTGCGCGTTTTTTGACCCCGTCCGGGAGGCAGTAGAAAGCACTTCCATTGCGCGTCGAGCGCCCTTTTGCGTTTCAGTCGCTCCCGCAGTTTTGGGTATGTCAGACCTCGGGCCGAGGCCCGAGGAAATCGCAAACACTCGGGTCGCCGATCGGATCGCTGGGGTCTTGATAGGGGCGTGAGGCCCCGGATTAAGTGATGGAGGGTCAACTTCCATGGCCGGATCCCCGTCCGCTGCGCTACAACGTAACTGCAATCGTGGCTGAAGGTGCGTGCTAGCGAGAAACGTGCCTATTCCAGGCCGCAGCCCGCGCGCAGCGCCCCGTCAGCTTCCTGGACGCACTGCAGCCGGAGGGTAGCGGTCGGCTAAGGCGGCGTGGCACTTCCAATCAGCCGCGGTCGTCGCCACCGGCGGCGGCCGACCGGTCCGTTTCCTTCTGGACTTTTAGGCCATTTGCTATGTCGGCTCCGAGCCTTCCCCAGATCGATGGCTTCCCGGCGTCGGGCTTGGGTTTGCGAGTTGACTTTCGTTCGACGACGAACGGCTTGTTCTGCTGACGCATGGATCCTCCAGGCAGCGATTCGCAGCGTAACGATATCGCACCGCGCATGTAGGGCAAGCGACGAGCCATCGGCCGGAAGGCACTGTCCCCTGCCAAACTGCATGCAGATCAGAATCTGCTGGTGTGGAGATGCCTGAAAGCCGTTCGTGCCCGAGTGAGTGTCGGGGCCGCCCTTGCCGTACCCCCTCCGGTCCAGGATTCCGGCGCTTCATCTGCGGGCTCGATGGGGCATGTCTGACCGGAGAGCAGCTTTGCCTCGATCGTGCTGACGCAACGGCAGTCTTTCAGATTTGTGACCCCGGAGCCCTGTGGTCTCCTCCTCTCCGACTAACAAATCTGCGACTTGCCGTCCTCCATTTCATTGCGGCCCAATCGCCACCCCAACGCGCGAACGCGATGGGGATCCCGGCTGGGTGCGGTCCGATCGTCCCCGGTCTTTTCGACAGCCATCGAGGCCGCGATGGGCGCGGCCCGATCCACCAGAAAAGGAATACGACAATGGCAACCATCGGTACCTTCACCTCCACCGAAAACGGCTTCAACGGTTCGATCCGCACCCTCGCCCTCAACGTCAAGGCACGCATCGCCCGCGTCGAGAGCGCCTCCGATAAGGGGCCGCACTTCCGCATCTACGCCGGCAATGTCGAACTCGGCGCCGCCTGGCAGAAGACCTCCGAGCAGGGCCGTGACTATCTCTCGGTCAAACTCGACGATCCGAGCTTCCCGGCTCCGATCTACGCAACGCTCGCCGAGGTGGAAGGCGAAGACGGATACCAGCTGATCTGGTCCCGCTCGAACCGCGACTAAGGTTCCGCGAGGCTCCGCTACCGGCGGGGCCTCTTCTCCGCCTGAGAATGCCGGGCCAGCAAACACTAAACAGATGGCAGTGAAAGCCCGGAGAGGAGCGCCGTCAGTTCGCTCTGTCGCTTAACGCCAGTCTTCCGGAAGATCGCTCTGGTGTGGGTCTTCACGGTGTTGACGCTGAGATTCAGGGCTTTTGCCGCCTCGTCCGCCGAACGGCCAGATGCCAACTCACGAGCAAGACGCGCTTCCGCCCTCGTCAGATCGAATAATCCCGACAGCACGGACAGGTTCGTGGGGCCTGGCATTCCAACGGTGGTCACGATCATAACGATAGTCGCCGACGAAAAAATGTCCCGCGCATTTCGTCTGACGGGAATCAAGTGGATGACGAGCGGTAGCGTCTGCTCGCCGGCAGCCACTGGAAGCGAGAGCACCTCTGGAGATCGAGAGGCATTGAGCTGCTGAAGACTAGATTGGAACAGCTTGTTGGCTTCTGGATTCTGAAACTGGAGACGATCACCCCAACCCGTGCGGATTCGAGGCGTCAATGCCTCCAATTCCTCGTTCATGGCGACGCACCTGCCCCCTTCTCCCAGCACCGCCGCGGGAAGCCCGAGGGAGGCTATCGTACCTGCGACCGTCTTGGCCTCCTGGAACCTCAGCCGCGTCGTCATGAAGGATGCGCGTGCAAGGTCGGACTTGAGGCGATTGAGCTTTAAGATTTCATCAGATGTGAAGGCTCCAAGCTCGTGTTTTCTCAGCAGGTCGAATATCAGAGTGGTGCCGGATGGCTCCTGAAAGAGGGCTCCTGCCGTCCACCCCAACCCTCTGGGTCTCAAAAAGGCCTCGTATATCGGGTCGGCATCTATCTCGTCTGCGGTCATGATGTCGATGTCCCTCAGGAAGGCACCAGCGCCTGTTTCCATTTGTCTTTTGACGCGGATGTTCTGGGAAGGCAGGTCGGTCTGCAAGAATGCCGCGAGCGGTTCGGCGATATGCGGGCTCGAAAGTGCACGAAAGTTGCCTTCCGGGGATACCAACATCAGGGCCATCGAATAGGCCCCGACTTCGGCACTGATCATGTCGCAATTTGCCGGCCACAGCTCTGGGATCATCGCCGCCTCATAGATGCGATCTCTCAGAACTTCGTCACGTTCATCCATGTACAGACCCACCTTTCAAAGTTTGGTTTTCTCTTCTTTACTGTCGTGCGGCCGTTGAGAGGGCAACCATAGGAAGAAGCCACGTTCTCCGGACGCGGCGAACATAAGTCGAAAATGCAATCGAACCAGTTAAAGCTCACCCCTTCGGGTGAAGACAACTGAATAATTCTCTGGCCCTTTGCCGATCGGAAATAATTCCAATCAGGTCGCCGAAATATGAGCTTGTCTGCCAATCAGTCCTCCGAAGTGGGCGACACCACGTCGGATCGCCTTTTGCAAGGCGTGGCCCAAGATCACTATGCTGCCAACCAGAGAGACCTTATTCGCCGCTGGCTTCCGATTGCAGAATGGTTCGATGAGCGTTGTGAAAGCGAACTCGATCCATATCAAAAGGTCTCCTCGGGGCGCATCCTGCCAACCGTGGCCGGATCTTTCCGCAACGGCAGACCTTTCACTGGCGTGAATTTCGCGAGCCAGGACTACCTGTCTCTGGCCTCCCATGAGCGCTTGATCAGCGCCTCCACTGCAGCCGCAGAAGAATTTGGTGTTCACAGTGCCGGCTCAGCAGCCCTTATGGGCGGGTGCGAGATGTCGAAGCGCTTGGAAACCGCTCTGGAACACTTTCTCGGTTACCAGGAAGTCACCCTGTTTCCAACAGGTTGGACAGCGGGTTACGGCATCGTCAAGATGCTTGCCCAACCCGGCGATCACATCGTCATTGATGTTCTCGCTCACGCCTGTCTGCAAGAAGGCGCAAATGGCTCGCGGGCGAGCGTTCATCGTTTCCCACATTTGTCGAACAGCTCCGTTCAGAGGCGTCTTTCCCGAATTCGGTCGGCACAGCCAGAGGCAGGCATCCTCGTCGTCACAGAAACGCTTTTCTCCATGGACAGCGACAGTCCGTGGATTGCCGACCTTCAGGCACTTTGTTCTCGGTACGGCGCGACGCTGCTGGTGGACTGCGCACACGACCTCGGCTGCATGGGCGAGACGGGACGTGGTGTGCTTGAGGTTCAGGAAATGGTCGGCAAGGTTGATGTCTTGATGGGGTCGTTCTCCAAGACGTTTGCGTCGATCGGAGGTTTCGTCGCAACCCAGCATTCAGGCTTGCGGACAGCAATGCGCGCCTGCTGCGGACCTCAGACATTCACAAACGCGATGACACCCATCCAAGCCGCTGTTGTTCTGGAGGCCCTGAACATTGTCACAGGTCCGGAAGGGGCGGTGCGCCGGAAGCAGCTCGCAGACAACATTGCATATCTTCGTGCCCGACTCTCGGACCACGGTTTTGTCACGCCAGGCGAACCTAGTGCCATTGTGCCCGTTGTCGTTGGGGATAGCGCAACTGCTCGGCTAATGACGCGTCATATGATCCGGGAAGGCGCGATCGTGAACCTCGTCGAGTATCCGGCCGTCGCAAGGGGAAAATCCTTCTGGAGGGTTCAAGTCATGGCTGACCACGAACGGCAGCATATCGATGCCTTCATTAAATGCGCGCTCGAAGCCCGAAGGCATTGGGGAGGCCAGCCAGTCACCAACGATCGCCTGACAGCATGAATTTCAAATTCTTAATCGGGGGGATGGCCGGTGTGGTGCTGCTGGCCGGCATAGCTGGTGTGACGGTGGCCGTGTCGCAACGGAAGCTCAAGGCGCTGCCGCCAGTGGTTACCGGCCATGGCGAGCATCTGTCCATGACGGCCGCTCCCATCAATCCCGACTGGATCATTCGGGGAGCACCGTTTGCCCGGGTCGGCGAGCACTCCACCAGCACCGACGAGGCGAGTTCCACCGCCGTCTGGGATTGCACGGCGGGCGAGTTCCGCTGGTTTTTCGGCTGGGACGAAACGGTCATCATCCAAGAAGGCGAGGTGCATGTCACCGACGACCAGGGAAAAGCTCACCTGCTGAAGGTCGGCGACATCGCCTATTTCCGGGGCGGAACATGGGCGACCTGGCGCGTCGACACCTATGTTCGTAAGGTCGCCTTCCTGCGCAAGCCCTTTCCTGGGCCGCTCGCCACACTCTACCGTCTGCGCAACGCGTTCCGCCAGGGCAAGTTTTCCGCTCTCTGACCTGATTCAGCATTCAGGACCTCGATCACGGCCGTCGCTAGCAAGACGGCTGCGCGTACAGACAGGTGCGCTATAGTCCCTATGGCGTGACTCGCGCCTCGTGCTCACCGAGCGAGAAGTCCTTGCCGGCGTTCATCATCACCGTCCATTCTTCCACCAGGCGCTTCTGGCTGAATAGAAGGGCCGGGACATCGCAACGATTGCACAGGCATCCTTCCGTGTTCACTATCTTCCAGGCTGTTATCTTCATGGCGGTCGTGCCAGAACCCTGCCACTTCAGGGGCTCAGCCTTCAAAGGCGCAATCCGGCGCGCGACCGGCCGAATTCCGCAGGCGCTGATTCACGCCGTGCATCATGCCAAGGCAGCCGCCCTCGTCGACGGCGAGGCGAGCCAAATCGGTGGAATTGCCGCCAACCTTGGCTTAAAGGACACGGCCTATTTCAGCCGCTGCTTCTAGCGCCTTTCCGGCGTTTCGCCCACCGCAATTGGGCAGAGCGACCGCAACCACCCGCTTGATCAAGCTTCGCCGTCTGCTCATAGCGGCCGATGATCAGTCGCGCGTGTCCGAGCGATTCCAGCCGCCCACTGGGGCTTGCAGCTTCAAATCGTCCGGAACAGCCCGTAGGCGCGCCGCCCCAGCAGGTCCGGCATATAGCGACATACCCTACCCGTTCGACATTCGAGCGGAAGGCGACTGCTTCGATTGAGCCTAGACTGCCCTGGCCCGCTTGTCAGAAAAGCCGGACGCAGCAGGGGTTCATTTGTTCAGCGCATCCTTGAGTGCCTTGGCGGGGGCGAAGGTCAGCTTTTTCGCTGCGGCAACCTTGATCGTTGCGCCCGTCGCCGGATTTCGAGCATCGCGCTCCGGGGTGTTCTTGACCTTGAATTTTCCAAAGCCGGGTATCGAAGTTTCGGCAGAAGAGACCGCAGCCGTCGTGATCGCCGCAAAGACGGCTTCGACAATGGCTTTGCCCTGCACCTTCGTCAGTCCGTGCTCAGCTGCGATCTTGTCGGCGATTTCATTCGTGGTCGTCATGGGGCCTTCTCCGAGGTTGGATACAAGATTCTTGCGCATCACGACTTGCCTGTCATCTGCCTATAAAGCCTGTTCGCCTTCGGCTTTGCTTGCATCCACAGGTTATGCGCAGCCGGGGGACGCAGCGATCAGCGTTGTGGTAAAAAGAAGGGTTCGACCACGCAACTCGATGCAGCTTGTCCGGCTTCGTCCGGGCTTGCCTAACGCTTACCCTCTCAGACGCGTGGGTGGTAGCCACGCAGCTTCTTCTTGCGCGTCAGGTCGAGAAAGAGCTTCACTGCGTCACCTTCGGTATGGAAGTGATGTGCCATGCACTGCCCGGATGTGCCGATCCTTCCCCAGCGTCGTGTCAGACATGCGTCCCCGAACAGGGTCTCCGAAATCTCCATGGCATAGAAACGAGCCATGTTCTTCGTCGGATCCTTCCGCTCTATGTAGATGTGATAGGTCTGGCAGATCATGGGTGAGAGAATCGTTTATTGCGCCCATCGCGTCCAACGACAGTTGTGAATCGATTGCCTCTGTTCGATTCCTATCCGTGATGCGTAAGAACGGGCGAGGTGCGACGCCTTCAACCTGCACCAGACGGATCGTCTCGATCTTTGCTTGCCTGCGAGATAGGATTTAAGAGCCTGTTCGCGCTGACACAGGCTTTCATGTCTTCACGCCTGAACCAGATGGCACGCCCGCATCGTAGCGGCGGATTGCCGGCGGTGAAAACGATCTGTTCGTCGGCACGCATGCGCAAGGCCTCGTAGGGCTGGATGAGAGGTCGCGCCGCAAGCTGCTTCGAAAGCGTCCTGGAGGATCCCTTCGGCTGGTAATTGCGGCTGATCTGGTCGACCTCAACCGTGGTCATCCCGCAACGGTGGGAGATGTAGTCGGCGGTCTCGGGGTCATTGATTGCGGCAAACGAGATCCAGCTCGCACTCTCGAACCATTTGCTGGCGGCATCGCGCCCCCCATAGGTTTCTCGCATCTGCCCGATCGACTGGTAGATCATGGTGAGCGTGATGCCGTATTTGCGGCCAGCGTCGCGCGCGGTTTCGAGGATGCGCATATAACCAAGGCGCGCGACCTCATCGAGGAGAAACACCGCACGGCCTTCGATCGTGCCATGGCGATTGTAGAGCGCGTTGAGCAGCGAACCGATGATGACCCGCGCGAGTCCAGCATGGGTCTCGAGGGTCTTGAGATCGAGATTGATGAACACATCGGTATTGCCGTTCGCCAGCGCCTGCGTGCTGAAACTTGAGCCGGAGACCAGGGCCGCATAGTTGCGATAGGAAAGCCAGTGAGTTTCCTTGATGACGTTTGCATAAACGCCGCTGAACGTCTCGGGCGTCATGTTGACGAAGACCGCAACGTTCTCCCGAACGAACTCGGATCCCGAATTGTCGTAGATGTCCTGGAGGCGCTGGCGAAGCTTGGGCTCGGGCTCGGAGAGATTGGCGCGAACCTGTCGCAGCGTCTGGTTCTCCTCTTTCGTTCGACCCGAAAGGCAGACATCGGCGATCACCGCGGTGAGGAGTTGAAGAGCCGATGCGCGAAAGAAGTCGTCGCGCGCACCCGTCGAGCGTCCGTTGTCGCTCATGATCCATGAGGCAACGGCGGCAATGTCTTCTTCCTTCGTTCCGCCGCAACTGCCAATCCAGTCGAGTACGTTGAAGCCGCATTGCGGCTGTTTCGGGTCGAGGATGCGAACCACCCGGTCCGCCCGCATGCGATGCCTCGAAACCATTGGGGCGACCTCGTTCGACGGATCAAGCACGACGAGCGTACCTCCCCATTTGAGCGCGGTCGGGATCGTCACCGACGTCGTCTTGAACCCGCCGGAGCCGGCAAAGACGATCCCGTGGGAGGATCCGAAAGAACCGTCAAAGCAGAGCAGCGGGGAGCGGCCCCCAAGTCCCCAGGTCTGGGCAGAATCGCTGCGAAACGAACGCGCTGCGACATCATCGAGATCGACCCGGTAACGTTCGCCGATGACGATTCCGCCGCTTTCGGGGAAAAGCCGGGCGGCCTGTGCCATCGACATCCAACCGGCCTCTCCGTACAGGGCGCGCTTGCCGCGGATGCGTTTCGGCTCAGCCTTTGCAAACGCCGCATTGCCCACCATCGCCACGCGAAGCGCAAAGCAGCCGACCATCAGAACGACGCCCGCGCCGAGCAGCGTGGCCCAATCGATTTTCGAGAAATCCGGTCGGTTGGCCGGTGCCGATGCCGACAGATTGGAGAGGTGCGATGCCGAACGCATGGCTGCAATCGACAGGACGCCGATGGCCCCTACGACGACACCCCGCCCGGCCGACCTGATCTCAGCCGATCCCGCACAGGCAAACAGGAAGAGGATGCCGCAACCGCCGGCAAGCAAATAGGGCAAGGCGGTCTCCAACTGCGCCAGCAGGTGCCTGGCCGCCTCTGTCTTTCCAAGGGCGGTAGGCCAGTGTCCAATCCCGTCCAGGCCGAGGGTGATCAGGATCATCAGCACTACCGGCGTGAAGACGAGTGCTACCCTACTCGTCTTCATGGCCGAAAGCCTTGGCACCGATCAGCGTGAGGCGGGATCGTTCCTGCGCATCCGATTCCAGACGGTGTTTGAGTTCGATGAGCGCGCCCAGCAGAAGCGCGCGTTTCTCGAAACGCAGGCCGGCCTTGACGATCAGTCCACCGAGCGAGATCTTTTCGCGGGTGTCCTGTCTGCGGGCGTTCGACGAGATGATTCTGGCCATGCGCTCACACCTCGCCAGGGCTGATCGTAGTCGCGCCAGCTGCGACCGTCTGATCCTTCGCGCCGGGGCCTTGGACCTCCCCGCCCCTCCTCCCGTCGCGCGAGGGCCGTGTGCTTGACCGAAACCGCTTGGCCATTTCATCGAAGGCGGCCTGGAGCTCCGCCTCGTCGAGTTCAAACTCGCCCAGTCCGGATTTAAGGGCGATCCGGCCGATGCGCTCGGCTTCGCGCGTTTCGGCATGTTTCAGCTGTTCCTGCAGTTTTGCGATCTCTTCGCGAAGCTTGAAGGCTGGCTTCTTCATCTGTTCGGTCCCTTTCCTGTCGTTTCGACTTAGATGTCGCGACGGTCCCGCAGATTGGCCTGACGATCTAGTTGCAAATCTGTGAGTTGGCGAAGTGAGCGCCGTTGCGCATGATCCCGCCGTTCCAAGGGAGCGGATCCAAGGGCGCAATTATACGTCGCTGCCGCGACGTGTTGCTGAAACGCCTGGTGGGCCTCCGCCCTGTCGAACTAACCGTTTCGTCTCCAGTCGCGAAAGGAGTCCCGCTTGGCCGTTCCGCATTTCTCCGTCAGCATCGTCGCCCGGGGGTCGGGCCGCAGTGCCGTCATGTCGGCGGCCTATCGGCATTGCGCACGGATGGACTATGAGCGGGAAGGCCGCATCGTCGACTACCGCGCCAAGCAGGGCCTGGTTTATGAAGAATTTGTGTTGCCGGCCGATGCCCCCCAATGGGTGCGGTCCATGATCGCCGATCGTTCCGTCGCGGGCGCTTCGGAAGCCTTCTGGAACAGGGTCGAGGCTTTCGAGAAGCGGTCTGATGCGCAGCTTGCCAAGGATGTCACCATGGCCCTGCCGGTCGAGCTTTCGCGAGAACAGAATATTGCTCTCGTCAGGGATTTCGTCGAGCGCCACATCACCGTTAACGGCATGGTGGCCGACTGGGTCTATCATGACAATCCGGACAATCCACATATCCATCTGATGATGACCTTGCGGCCTCTGACCCCAGACGGGTTCGGACCGAAGAAAGTCGCCGTTACGGGAGAGGACGGCCAACCGCTTCGCAACCACGCGGGTCGGATTGTCTATGCGCTTTGGGCCGGCAGTACTGATGACTTCAACGCCTTTCGCGAGGGGTGGTTTTCCTGCCAGAACCGGCATCTGGCGCTTGCCGGTCTCGACATCCGTGTCGATGGTCGCTCCTTCGAAAAGCAGGGAATCGAGCTTGTACCCACCATCCATCTCGGGGTCGGGACAAAAGCGATCGAGCGCAAGACGACGGAAAGCGCGGAGGGTCTTTCGCTGGACAGGCTTAACCTCCAGGAGGAGTGCCGGGCACAGAATGCACGCCGGATCGAACGCCGTCCAGAAATCGTGCTAGACCTGATTACCCGGGAAAAGAGCGTGTTCGAAACCCGGGACGTGGCCAAGGTGCTGCATCGCTATGTCGACGAGCCCGTCCTCTTCCAGAACCTGATGGTGCGGATCCTGCAAAGCCCCGAGACCCTGCGTCTTACGCGTGAGCGGATCGCCCTTGCCACCGGCGTCCAGGTGCTTGCGAAATACACGACGCGGGCGCTCATCCACTTTGAAGCCAAGATGGGTTCGCAGGCGCTGTGGCTTGCTCGCCAGACGTCGCATGGTGTGCGTGATGCAATCCTCGAGCAGGCCTTTGCCCGCCATGCCCGGCTCTCCGAGGAGCAGAGAACGGCCATCGTCCATGTCTACGGACCGGAACGGATCGCCGCAGTGGTCGGCCGAGCAGGGGCCGGAAAGACCACGATGATGAAGGCGGCGCGCGAGGCATGGGAAACTGCCGGATACCGCGTGGTCGGTGGGGCACTGGCCGGCAAGGCTGCCGAAGGTCTTTCAAGCGAAGCGGGCATTGCCTCGCGCACGCTGTCGTCCTGGGAGCTGGCCTGGAGCAAGGGCAGACACCAGCTCGACGACAGGACCATTTTTGTGCTGGACGAGGCCGGCATGGTCTCGTCGCGACAGATGGGGCTGATCGTCGATACCGTCACCCGGTCAGGCGCCAAGCTGGTCCTGGTCGGCGATCCAGAGCAGTTGCAGCCGATCGAAGCGGGTGCAGCGTTTCGCGCGATCACTGAGCGGATCGGCTATGCCGAGCTCGAAACCATTTACCGGCAACGTGAACAGTGGATGCGGGACGCCTCGCTTGATCTGGCTCGTGGCAGAATTGGCAAGGCGGTGGAGGCCTATCGTTCGAAGGGACGACTGATCGGTGCCGAGCTGAAGGACCAGGCGGTGAGCCAGTTGATCGCCGACTGGAACCGCGATTATGATCCGGCAAGAACCACGCTGATCCTCGCTCACCTGCGGCGCGATGTGGCGATGCTGAACGAGAAGGCGCGCGCCAGGCTCGTCGAGCGCGGCATCGTCGCTGAAGGCTTTGTTTTCAGAACGGAAGGTGGCGATCGCCGTTTTGCCGCCGGCGATCAGATCGTCTTCCTGAAGAACGAAGCCTCGCTTGGTGTGAAGAACGGGATGCTGGCCCGGGTGGTGGATGCGGCTCCCAACCGCATTACTGCCGAGATTGGTGAACAGGAACATCGCCGGCAGGTCGTCGTTGAGAGCCGCTTCTACGGCAATCTTGATCACGGTTATGCCACGACGATCCACAAGGCCCAGGGCGCGACGGTCGATCGGGTAAAGGTGCTCGCCTCACTCTCACTCGACCGCCATCTGGCCTACGTCGCCATGACCCGCCATCGCGAGGATCTCGCCGTCTATTACGGCCGCCGCTCCTTTGCAAAGGCCGGCGGCCTCGTTCCGCTCCTGTCGCGCAGGAACGCCAAGGAGACGACGCTCGACTACGAGAAGGGCGCGCTCTACGCCCAGGCGTTGCGCTTCGCCGAAGTCCGCGGCCTGCATCTCGTTCATGTCGCTCGAACGCTGGTGCGCGACCGTCTGGAGTGGACGCTCCGGCAAAAGCAAAAGCTCGTCGCTCTGGCAACGCGCCTGACAAACGTGGGAGCCAGGCTCGGCCTCCTGCCCATCGCGACGACGCACCCACTCCGACATGCGGTCCAGGACCAGGCCAAGGAGTTAAAGCCGATGGTCGCCGGCATCACGACATTTGCCAAGACGCTTGAACAGGTGGTGGCCGAGCGGCTTGAGGCTGACGCCGGCCTGAAACGGCAGTGGGAGGAAGTCTCGACCCGTTTCCACCTTGTCTACGCAGCGCCGGAGACGGCCTTCAGGTCACTCGATGTCGATGCGATGTTGACGGATGGGCTTCTTGCCAGGTCGAGGCTCACCAAGCTGGCCAGGGAGCCGGGGCAGTTCGGCGCGCTAAAGGGCAGGACCGGTCTGATCGCCAGCCGCGCCGACAGAGAGGATCGCCAGCGTGCCGAGAGGAACGTGCCGATCCTCGTCGAGGGCCTTGAGGCCTATCTGCGCCAAAGACAAAATGCCGAGCGGCTCCACCGGGACGATGAACTCGCCCGGCGCAAGGCGCTGTCGATCGACATTCCAGCGCTCTCGGCAAATGCCTGTGCCGTGCTCGAATGCGTGCGCGATGCGATAGAGCGAAACGATCTGCCCTCGGCCCTCGCCTTCGTGCTGGCCGACCGACACGTCAAGGCCGAGCTCGACCGTTTCGCCAAGGCGGTCGGTGACCGGTTCGGCGAGCGAACCTTCCTGACGATTGCTGCCGCAGATCCCGATGGCGCGGCCTTTCAGAGGCTCGCCTCCGGCTTACACGCGGACCAGAAGGTGCAACTACAGCAGGCCTGGAGCACCATGCGTGCGGTCCAGCGGCTTGCCGCCCATGAGCGCATGACGATCGCCCTCGAGCAAGCCGAGGCGCTCAGGCAGACCAGGGGATTGGGGCTTTCACTGGAATGAAGATGCTGGCGCCCATTGCGAGTCATCTTCGACCCGAGGGCAAGAAAGTCCTCGCCATCCTGCTCGTTTCAGCACTTGGGCTCGCCCTTTTCTGTGCCGTGGCATTCTTTGGCGGCTACAGGATCAACATGACCCCCAGCGAGCCGCTCGGTCTCTGGCGGATCAGACCGATCGACCGGCCTGTCGCCGCGGGTGACCTCGTCTTCATCTGCCCACCCGACGTCCCTGAAATCCGCATCGCGCGGCGGAGATCCTATCTGCGGTCCGGGCTTTGCCCCGGCGGTGTCGCGCCTTTGATCAAGACCGTCATTGCCACGGCTGGGCAGCGGGTCCAGGTCGGCCATGACATTCGCATTGATGGCGTCCCCATTGCCCATTCGATGATCGCCAGGACCGACGGAAGGGCACGGGCATTGCCTGCGCATGCCGGCGGCGTGATCCCGGACGGTTTTGTCTTTCTGTTTTCCGGCTTTAGGGCGTCCTATGATTCCCGCTATTTCGGTCCCCTGCCCTCCTCCGGCGTTCTCGGCCTGGCGCAGGAGGTTCTGACCCATGCGCCGTGAACTGATCCGGACACTGGCGCTGACGGCATTGTCCGGTCTCGCCGGCTGGGTCGCATGGAGTGGCTATGTCCTGCTTCTGCCGGTCGCGCTCGCATTTCCTGTTCTCTGGTCGCTCACGCCTGACAGGCGGACTGCGGCGCTCGTATCGGCCGCCTACTTCCTGGTGGCGTCGCGGGGCCTGCCCCAGGGCGTTGCCGCCTTCTATCAGTCGGAACTGTGGCCGGGATTACTGCTCTGGCTTGTGGCGTCGGGGAGCTTCTTCATGGTGCACGCCGTGCTCTGGACAACACGTCGAGGACACCGCCCCTTTCGCTACCTGCTTGCCTGTCTGCTCATGGCTCTGCCCCCGTTTGGTATCACGGGGTGGGCACACCCGATCACCGCCGCAGGCGTGGTCTTTCCGGAATGGGGTTGGTGGGGGCTTGCGGCGACAGCCGCCGGCCTGATGGGACTGACATCCCGCATCCGGCCGGCGGTCGCCATTTTGCTTGCTGTATTCTGGCTCTGGTCCGCCGCAGTCTGGACCATGCCCAGAATACCCGAGGATTGGCAGGGTGTCGATCTCGAATTCGGTGCCTCTCTTGGAAGGGATGCAGGCCTTGCTCGACAGCGTGCCCTGATTGAAATCGTGCGTGGACTGGGCGCCGGCGGAGTGGGGACGGTCGTGCTGCCGGAAAGTGCGATCGGCAGCTGGACGCCGACAGTCGAACGGTTGTGGACGACGGCCCTTGAGGGTCGGCACTTGATCGTGCTTGCCGGTGCGGTGGTCATCACGCCTTATGGCTACGACAATGTATTGGTCGCGGTCTCTCAGATTGGCGGCCGGATCCTCTATCTCGAGCGAATGCCGGTGCCCGGGTCGATGTGGCAGCCATGGCGATCATGGGTGGGCCGAACTGGTGGTGCGCAGGCGAATGTCTTTGCCAACCCCGTCGTCGAGCTCGGCGGCCGCAGGCTTGCGCCGCTCATCTGCTACGAACAGCTCATTGTCTGGCCGGTCCTCCATTCCATGCTCTACAAGCCGGACTTGATTGTCGCCGTGGGCAATGGCTGGTGGACGCATGGCACGTCCATCGTCTCCATCCAGCGCGCCAGTGCTACCGCCTGGGCGCGTCTCTTCGGCAAACCCCTCGTTCTTTCATTCAATTCGTGACAACCTGGTGCTCGGACCGCAGGAAAAGCGCCAGGGATTGGATTCCCCTCACCGCCCCGGCCGTGCGAGCGACCTGGCAATATCGATGATGTCGTCACGCCCCGCCGTCGGGTCCTCCTTGTTCCACGCAACCCCAAGCCCAATCTTGAAATCGATGCCCCGAACCTTCTTCAGGACGATATCCCGGTCGGGAAGCTCGGCCGTCCATTCCGGCGCGAACCCGCCACCGAGACCGGCCGACACCAGCGAGATCAGAGCGAAGGTATCGTCGCAGGTGTAGGCGACATTGCCCGCCAGATCATGCTCCTCGAACTTCTCTGCGAAATAGCGCTCCGTATAGGAGAGGTTCTGCCGACGAAAACCGATGATCTTCTGATCCCGCAGATCTGAGACCGAGACCTCATCGAGATCGGCCAGCGGATTGTCCCGCCCCACCGCCAGCAGATAGCGCTCATGAGCAATGGAGAAGAAGCGCAGCGAACCGATGTTCTCCACCGGCCGGATGAAACCGAGGTTGATGCGTCCGCATTCCAGCTGGCGGATGATGTCGCTGGTCGAGCCGTTGGAAACATGCAGGCGGATATCTGGGTACTTCCGGCCGATGCGCGAGAGAAACGCCGGCAGCACGCCTGTGGTGGCCGGATAGATCGTGCCGATCCTGATCTCGCGCACCGTCTTGCCGGCAACGGATCGTGCCATCTCGGCCGAGAGCTCCAGATCGCTCAGCATCCTGACGCAGCGATCGTAGAACACCTCCCCTGCCCTGGTCAGTTCCACCCGCCGGGTCGACCGCAACAAGAGTTGCACACCCAGAGACTTCTCCAGTGCCTGCACCTGCGTGCTGAGCGCCGGCTGCGCGATGTTCACCCGCATGGCGGCCCGTCCGAAGTGCAGTTCCTCGGCAACGGCCACGAAATAGGAAAGCTGGCGGAGTTCCATTTCTTGGCTCCAACTTCGAGGCGGACGTAGTGAAGCATAATATCTGAATTTAAGATAACTGATTTTCAGATATAATTGAAGTGCCCATCTCGAACGATGGGCGCACCATGGTAAAAACACTCGGTACAGCACGGCATCAGGCCCTCATTGCTTTTTTGGTGGACAAACGAGAGGCAGCGGGCATTACCCAGACGGAACTCGCCGAGAGGCTTGGGCAATACCAATCATTTGTCGCTCGGCTCGAGAGCGGTCAGCGTCGTGTCGATGTGATCGAACTTATGGACCTAGCAGAAGTGCTGGGTTTCGATCCTCACAGCGCGCTTCGCCATCTCGAGTCCATTTGACCGCTGATCCGCGAAACCACGGCGATCGTCATCGGTCTTAGCCTCCGCCGAACATCCGATTACCATCAGGAACAATTCGCCCGCGATCGGGTTTCAACTTCGCCACAGCGAAGGCGGCAGGCCATGGATCGAAGGAGGTTGAAGTGAGCGAATCCAAGCAGACAACCGATCGGAAGACCATCCAGTCCTGGGTGAAAGCCCGTGGCGGGCGGCCCTCGAAGGTAAAGGGCAGCAAGGAGGGGGGAATCCTGCGCATCGACTTCGGCGAGCCGGAAGATGAACTGGAGGAAATCGATTGGGACGAATTTTTCGAGATATTCGAGGATTCCAAGCTTGCATTTCTTTACCAGGAGGAAGCGGGCAGCGGCAAAAAGAGCCGGTTTAACAAGTTCATTTCCCGCGAAGACTAAGAGGCGGAGCGACCGGACAACGGCGCGCGATGATCTGAAGTTTTCCTATGCCGGCGAGTTCCTTTTGAACCGGAGCGCGGAACCATGTCTTACAGCCTGCATTCTGTTTGTATCGGGCACGCCGTTTTCACATTCGTCGAAGCGGCACCTTGCATCCGTTCGTAGCCGACGGAACCGCTGGCGTCGGCGCCAGTTACCCGGTCCTCATAAGGAAAGCGTGGCCCATGGCCGACACCGTCCCAAACTCTGAATCCGAAGGACCTGCAGGCGGGTGGGGATCTCTCAAATCCATTGCCCGAATCTATGGCGACAATCTTCCACCCGTATCCGTGCTTCAGACGCTGTCGAGGCAGAACAAGCCGGGCGGTGTCATGTGTGTCTCTTGTGCATGGCCCAAGCCCGTCAACTACCATCCATTCGAATTCTGTGAGAATGGCGCGAAAGCAACCCTTTCAGATCTGACGAGCGCGCGCTGTACTCCGGATTTCTGGAATGATCATAGGGTTGCCGAGCTCAGGGAATGGAAGGACTATGATCTGGAGCAGACCGGACGGCTGACGCATCCCTTGCGCTATGACGCCAGAGCGGACCGTTATGTCGAGGTTACCTGGGGTGAAGCGTACAGCCGCATCGGGCGTGTGTTACAGTCGCTCCCGCGCGAAAAGGTGGTCTTTTACGCCTCGGGTCACGCGGGGCTGGAGGCGTCCTATCTGTATGCCTTGCTGGCGCGTGCCTATGGCAACAATAACCTGCCGCAAAGTTCCAACATGTGCCACGAGACGACTTCGGTAGGTCTGAACAAGGTGATCGGCTCGCCCGTCGGGACCATCGTCTGGGACGATCTGGAAAAAGCAGATGCCTTCTTCTTCTTCGGTCAGAATCCGGGCTCTAACAGCCCCCGTTTCCTGCATCCCCTTCAAGATGCAAAAAGGCGCGGAGCCCGGATCGTGACCTTCAATCCGGTCGTGGAACAGGGCCTCGTCTCATTCGTCAATCCACAGAATCCTTTCGACATGCTGACCGGCCACGAGACCAAGATTTCCGATGAATATCTTCAGGTTCAGGCGGGCGGCGACATTGCGGCCATCCTTGGTCTTTGCAAGGTGGTCATCGAAGCAGACGACGGAGCTCTTGCGCAGGGCGACAAGCGGGTCCTGGACGTCGATTTCATCGCCGAACATACGACGGGATTTGATCGGTTCATCGAGCTCGTCCGGAACACTTCGTGGGGCGAGATCGAACGCGAGAGCGGTCTGGATGAGACGGCCATCCGCCGTGCCGGTGAAATCTACATCGCCTCGGAGCGGGTGATCGGCGTCTATGGCATGGGGCTTACCCAGCATGCTCAGGGCTCGCTGAACATTGCCATGCTCGTCAACCTGCTGCTGCTGCGTGGCAATATAGGTCGCGAAGGCGCAGGGTGCTGTCCTGTGCGGGGGCACTCGAACGTTCAAGGCCAGCGCACCGTGGGCATTGCCGAAAAGGCCGAGCTCATTCCCATGGAAAAACTCAGACAGTTGTTCGACTTCGATCCGCCGACCGAAGACGGCATGACCATCGTCGATGTCGTCAAAGGCCTTATGGATGGAGAGATTAAGGCGTCGATTTCCTTGGGCGGCAATCTGCTGAGGGCTGTGCCAGACCAAAAGGAGATGGAGCGCGCCTGGCCCTGGCAGGAGCTCACAGTGGCCATATCGACCAAGCTTAACCGCAGCCACCTCTTCCCGGGCAAGCAGGCTTTCATACTGCCATGCCTGTCGCGGCTGGAGGAGGATATGCAGCTGTCCGGTGCCCAGTCGGTATCCACGGAAGACAGCTTCTCCCATATTTCAGGCTCCACGGGAAAACGGACACCCGCCAGTGCCCACCTGAGAAGCGAACTTGCTATCGTCGCGGGCATTGCCAAGGCAACGCTGGAAGCAAATTCGAAAATGCAGTGGGACGAATGGACCGCCGATTACAGTCTCGTCCGCGATCTCATCGAAAGGACCTATCCTAAGGATTTCAAGGGCTATAATGACCGCCTCTTCGAGCCCGGCGGGTTCTACCGAGGCAATGATGCCCGCGATCGGATCTGGAATACGCAGGAGAAAAAGGCCGTTTTCACGACACCAAAACGGTTGAACGCATTGTCCTTTGACGATGACGAAGGGCGATACCGGCTTGTGACCCTGCGCTCGAACGATCAGTTCAACACAACCATCTATGGCTACTCGGACCGGTTTCGCGGCATCGAGGGAACGCGAGACGTCGTCCTCGTGAGCGAGGCGGACATGATCGAGGCGGGCCTTTCAGAAGGTCAGATCGTCAGACTGGTCAGCGATTTCGGGGATGACATTCGTCGAGAACTGGGTGGCCTAGCCGTGAGAAAGCACAACCTGCCCAAGGGGACGATTGCGGCATATTATCCTGAAGCAAACGTGCTGAATGCCGTCGATCACCATGACGAACTCTCAAAAACACCGGCATCGAAGGCCATCCCGGTCAGGATTGAAGCATGAGACCGGGCAAGCCGCTCTCGGGCGACCCGCTGAGACCTTCTTCGGCCGTTGATCTTCGTCTGTCGGCGTGTCGCTTCATCCACCGGAGACGTGAGGATCGGCAACCAGCCGCCTGACCAGGGACACGCCGCCCGCGAGATAGACGATCGCGCCCACGAGCAACATGATGATGCCGCCGAGTTGCTGATCCTCGCGCGCGCCCAGGACGATGCCGAAACAGGTCACCTCGCCCTCGCCGTATAGGGGTCGCTGGCTGAGAGACAGGAGTGCGCCGAGCAGCGTCATATGGATCGATGTCAACAGCAGCGCGCCCGCGCCGATCGCTGCATGGGCTTTGCTTGAAGGCTGCGCAAGGCATGTCCACCAAAGCAGAACGCTTACCAGCAGGAACATGGCTTGTTCGGCGACCATGCCCGTCACCGAGGTCTCTGCGATGCGCCGCATGACGGGTGCATGCCAGCCCCAGACAGTGAACAGCTCCACGACCGAGGCAATGACCGGCAGCGCCAAAGGCATGGGAGTTCGGGCTTTGAAGCGTTCCGATAGACCAAAAGCGATCAGTGGGGCGGCGATTCCCACCACGCCCATATGCGCCAGCATGTGGGCCGAAAGCGACTGGCGCCAGCTGTCAAGCAGGGGCCCCAGCCAGAGAACTGCCAGCACCAGCAAACCGGCCGGTAGCGCATAGCGGGTCACCGGACACACTCCAAGATGAACAGCGCCGGCAGCGCGGTGAATATCACCGCGACGAAGCTGAGACCCGACAACAGAAACGTGGCATAGCCCTGGAACAGCAACCGGTCCCTCCGGCTTGGATCGTCGTGGGGTGGATCATCGGTTCCGAATGACCATTGCCGCCAGGCGAGTAGCGCGGAGAACACGATCATGAGCAGCGCTGAGATGGTCAATACAGCGATGGCGACGCGCAGGTGGGCAAACTCAAGGCCCAGGAAGCCAGGCTTCTCGCAGAAGATGGCGGCTCCGACATAGCATAAAAGAAAATGCAATCCCCAGATGACGGGGCCGGTGAACAGCGTCCAGAGGGATTCAACCTCGCGAGGAAGCAGATGCCACATCACAGTGCCTCCGGGAAAAGACCGACGACCCCGAAGGTGACGAGTGCCGTGACCAGCATGAAATGCCAATAGAGTGCGACGTTGCAGATCTCCATGTCGTGCCGGGGCGTCAGGCGACCGGCAAGGCTGCGTGCCAGGCAATAGAGGAGCATGATGACGCCAACCCCGCCGTGCACTGCGGTCCAGATGACGAGGATCCAGACGATCGCGGGATAGACGTGTTCGGTTGGATCCAGACCAGTCGTCCAGGGACCGGCGAGAGCCGCAATACATCCCGCTGAGGCGAAAAGTGCCGCAATGATGATGAGCGCCCGCACGACGGACACATGGCCGCGCTGATTAATCGTCCGCGCGCCGACAGTTGCACCCCATGCCGCCACAAACAGGCCGAGCGCTGCCATCGGCCAAAAAACGCCGGGGCCGCTGAGCCCGCCGGTGAAATCCTGATGGATCGTCCAGAAGAAGAAGTAGCCGAAGACCAGGCTGGCGAAGGCGGTGGCGTTCCCAACCATGGTGATGAACATGGCCCACCAGCCTACCGACCTCACGCCGGACGCATAGAGCGGCAGGCTGAGGCCCCGGCCGACCTCCTTCTCCTCCTTTTCGGGAATATGCCCGGTTCCCGTCCACAGCCAATAGAGGATGGCCGCCAGGAAGGCGGCACCCGAGACAAGCGAGACGATCCACCATTTGAAGGTGAGGGCCACGAAGACAATGCCGAGCGTGACTGCGCTGATGATGGTGATATAGGACGTGCCACCGACGCGAAGGACCTGCTCCGGTTCAGCATCCAGCACCGAGGTCACCAGCGTCTCGCGCCGTCCTTCCTTGGCGTCCGGCAGATACCAGTCGCCCCGCCGGACCTCCTCGGCCAACCCTTTCTGGTCCCAGAGCGGATAGCGGCTGGTGATCCGGGGAATGGAGCGCATGCCCCATTTCTCTTCAGGCTCGCTGATCCACTCCAGCGTTCCCGCGTTCCAGGGATTGACCTCACCGCGCGGCTGGCGGCGGCGATGCAGGGTAACGTCGACGACAACGGCGAACATGCCGATCCCGAGCACCACCGCGCCCATGGTCGACATGAGATTCAGCCAGTCCCAACCCAGATCGCCGGGATAGGTATAGACGCGTCGCGGCATCCCGCGAAGACCGGCCAGATGCATCGGAAAGAAGGTGATGTTGAAGCCGACGAACATCATCCGGAAGGCAAATCGGCCGACCCGCTCCGACATGTGTTTGCCGTCAATCAGCGGATAGTAGTAGTAGAGGCCGGCAAAGACCGGAAACAGCATGCCGCCGATCAGCACATAATGCAGGTGCGCGACGATGAAATAGGTGTCGTGAGCCTGCCAGTCGAAAGGCACCAGCGCCACCATGACCCCGGTCAGGCCGCCCATCACGAAGATGGCGATGCCGCCCAGGGCGAACAGCATGGGAATGGAGAAAATCACCCTTCCGGCCAGCATGGTGGCGATGAAGACGAAGATCTGCACGCCGGTTGGAATGGCTACCGCCTCGGACGCAGCCGAAAAGAAGGCGAGAGAGATCTGCGGCAGACCCGTCGCGAACATATGGTGCACCCATAGCCCGAACGAGAGGAAGCCGGTGCCAACGGCCGCAAGGACGATCCAGGAATAGCCAACGATCGGGCGTCCGGCAAAGGTCGGAATGATCATTGCCAGCAGTGCGATTGCGGGCAGAAAGATGATGTAGACCTCCGGATGCCCGAATATCCAGAATAGATGTTGCCACAGGAGCGGGTCGCCGCCGCGCTTGGGATCGAAGAACGGCCAATCGAACATGCGTTGCATTTCGAACAGCAGGTCGCCGGCGATGAGCGGCGGAAATGCAAAAAGGATCATCCCGGCGACGACCAGCAGATACCAGGCGAAGAGCGGCATGATGTTCACCCGCATTCCGGGCGCGCGGCATTTCATGATGCCGACGATCAGTTCCACGGCCGCCGCAAGCGAGGCGACCTCGATGAAGGAAAGACCGAGCAGCCAGATATCGGCTCCGATGCCCGCCTGTTCACTGGTCGCGAGCGGCGGATACATGAACCAACCGGCATTCGGTGCGGCATTGAAGAAGATCGAACCGCAAACGAAGACGCCGCCGATGAGAAAGCTCCAGAAACCGAAGGCGCCGAGCCTTGGAAAGGGAAGTTCGCGGGCACCGAGCATCGGCGGCAACAGGAAGATCGCCACCGCCTCGAAGATCGGCACGGCGAACAGGAACATCATCACGGTGCCGTGGAGCGTATAGACCTGGTTGTAGAATTCGGCCGACAGGAGATCGTTTTCGGGAACGGCAAGCTGGGCGCGCACCAGCAGGCCCAAAAGTCCGGCAAAGAGCATGAATGCAAAGGCGGTCGAGCCGTACCAAAGGCCAACTTCCGTGTTGTTGACCGATGTCCAGTAGCGCCATCCCGACGGGTTGGACCATACGGTGCGCAACTGCTTCTCTTCGGCGATCTTATCCTCAGCGTGGTTCTCGTCAGCGCTCATCGCAATCCCTTCAGCCACTTGGCCATTGCGGACAGGTCATGCTGCGACAGACCGGGGAAGCCCGGCATTTGGCTGCCGGGTTTGATCGATACGGGATCGGCGATGAAGCGTGCCATGTTGGCTTCGGTGTTTTCCATCCGGCCCGCGCCGAGCGTCAGGCGTGATCCCACATGCGAAAGGTCAGGGCCAGCGGTCCCCTTCGCCTCGGTACCAGAAATCGTGTGGCAGTCGCCGCACTTCTCCCGGAAGAACACCGCCCGCCCGGAATTCTCGGCACGTGTCGGCGTTGACTCGCTGCGCTGATCGAGCCAGGCGTCAAAGTCGGCCGGCGCCATGGCAATGGCAGGAAAGGCCATGTGCGCATGGGAGGTGCCGCAGAACTCGGCACACTGGCCGCGATAGCTGCCGGGGCGCTTGGCGAGCAGAGACAGGCGGTTGGTGCGGCCCGGGATGAGATCCATCTTGCCCCCGAGCGCCGGAATCCAGAAGGAATGGATCATGTCTGCGCTGGTCAGCGAAAACTCGACGCGCTCGCCCACAGGCAGACGGATCTCATTTGCCGACACGACATTGATGCCATCTTCGCGATGATAGACGACATGCCACCAGAATTGGTGCCCGACGACTTCAATCCGCGTCCTTGCCTCTCCCGGGCGGGTGAAGGGGCGCAGGAAGGGCATCAGCCAGAGCGCGTATCCGAGGAGCGCTGCCAGAGCGACGATCGGGAAAACAGCGCCACCCCACAGGATTACCCGGCCGGCCGCCTTCTCCGACATCGTCCAGCGCTTCCATCGTGCGGCATATTGTGCAATGGCCACAACGAAGGCCCAGATCATCAGAGCACCGACGGCCATCACCCAAAACAGGGTCGCCACGCTTTCCGACTCTTCCCCGGCAGGATCCAACGCCGACTGGACGCCGGAGCAGGAGACAATGAGGGGGCAGAGGCCCAGGTTGAGCATGGTTACCCGGCATCGCGCCCAAAACACGATGGCCTCTCCGTCGATTTTGCTGCGGCCTGGTTCGGTGGACAATCCCGCCCTGCTCCCATGATAGATCCTGAGGCTGTCCTGTTCATCTAGCGCTCCAATTGCCCTCCGGTAGGGGCAAGAGGTGGAAGTTGGCGGCTCTCTTTATACATCGCGCTTGCGCCGCGGAACCTGTCGCGATTGGAGACGTTATCCTGTTCAGGGTGAATTGTGCGGGCTTGGAGCACACCAATGTCGAAGAAGATATCGGGCTATACCCGCATGCAAATTGCCCTGCATTGGGCAGTCGTAATCCTCGTGGCGTTTCAGTTCCTCGCGCACAACGCAATTGAAGCGGCCTGGAGCGCCCATTCAGATGGTGCTGCGGCGTCTCCGACCGCGCTCGCCTATATGCATATAGCCGCAGGTTTGATTGTCTTGGCCTTGGCATTGGCCAGGCTTTATTTGCGCATCACGCGCGGAGCTCCCGAACCACCCGCCGACGAGCCGCGCGCCTTGAAAATCTTATCCGAATCCGTCCATGGGCTCATCTATGTCATGCTCTTGTCGCTGCCGGTATCGGGAGGCCTTTCATGGTTTTTCGATGTCGGGCCGGCGGCGGTGGTCCATGAATATCTCCAAGTACTGCTGCTCGGGCTCATCGCGGCCCATATCGTCGGTGCGCTTTTCCAGCACCTCATCCGCCGCTCCGATGTCATGATGCGCATGTTTGCGTCGGAGAAGGGCTAGAATGCCGAACCGCGCTGTATGACGAAAAGCCCGATTAAAGACCTTGAGAGGGCTGAACATCGTCATCGACGCTCGATTGGCGGCCATCAGACAGGTCCAGCCAAGTCTTGAAAGCTGCGATAGTCGCTCTACCTCCGGCAGGGATTAAAGGAGGATGTCATGAAGGTCCAGAAGTTCAGCATCACGGATGCTAACCTCGTTCGGTCCCCGGGCCAGGATGCGGATATATTTGTCGCAAATCTCGTCGACGAGAAGAACGGAGGGCCAATCACGATTGGATATGGCCGATACGCTCCGGGCCAGAGCCTCACGGAAACCATGGCGGTCGATGATGTGATGATCGTCCTGGAAGGGCGGCTCATAGTCTCGACAACAGCTGGCACGATCACGGCGGGCCCAGGGGAGATAGTCTATATGCCAAAGGGCGAGGCCGTGACGATTGCGACGGAAGGCGAAGCTGCGCTGACGGCCTATGTTACTTATCCGCACTGGGCGGAGGTTCACGAGTAAGCCGATCAACGCATGATGGCGTCACGACACGAAAGTGTCTGCCCGACTTCTGAGAACATAGAGTGATCACGGCGGGCGGGTTGCGATGACTGGCGGTTTGGGTTGCGAAAGCCTGATGGAAATTGAGTGCGGCCTCCCACCCCTCTGCAGCGATACACTATTCCGATTTCGTGCTGATGCGCGAACCGGGAGGTAACACTTCGAGGCTACGACGATCCATTTGAGCCAGCACTTCATCAAAGCTGAACAGGGATTGCCAGCCAAGCCCGTTCTTAGCCCGGCTTGAATCATACACACGATCAATGGTGCGTGGCAGACTCCATCCTCTCCGGTCAAACTGGGCAGCAAGACCGGGCACCCTACGTCTAATGGCTGAAGCCGCATCTATCGAAAGAGATTCGCAGTCTTGCATCACGAAGGGGCTGGCCGCAGATACAATGTAACGCTGGAAATGCGTCCCGCCATTCGACAAGGCTGCAGCGTGGGCGTCGGCGACGTCACGCGCATCGATTCCACGATGCAGCCTATAAGCGGCCATTACATCTCCTGGCTCTGGGAAACTCCGCGACATGCGCAAAACCCGCACGGCAAATTCCGGACCGGCCATTTTTTCCAGTACATTTTCAGCCTGAAGCTTCGTCCGATGATATATGCTCTTCGGCAGAGGGGGCGTGTCTTCGTCTATCCATGTGCAAGAACTGAGCGAAACGGCATCCCCATACAAGGCTGTCGTGCTGGTGAAAACGAACCGTTTCACACCAGCGGCGATTGCCTCTCTTACGATGAGCCGCGTTCCCTCCACGTTGATGCGCTGAAACTCTTCGTTCGGCAATGTACCAACATGGGGGGCATGGAGTGCAGCGGTGTGAATTACCGCGTCTGCTCTCTCAAGAGCCGAGCGCAGAAGCAGCTCATTGGCGAAGTCGCCGACAACATGGGTCGTCGAAAAAGGAGAGCGGTCAATTCCAATGATCTCGTGTTGCCCACACAAGGCGCCAAAAATGGCGCGGCCAATTCGTCCGGAACTTCCTGTAAGAACTATACGCATGGGCAGCTTTCAAAAATCTCGTTTAGGTGACTTCTCGGCTTTAAGCGCTTCATAAAGTGCGGTCTTCCCAATTTTGACACGCGCGGCAGCTTCGCGCACGTTGAGCCCCGCCGCCAGATGCTGGCGGGCTTTTGCGAGCTTTTCGGGTGTTACGACAGGTTGGCGGCCACGGCGCCGACCGGGTTCCTCGGCGGCTTGCAGTCCGGCGCGCGTCCTCTCTTGGATCAGATCGCGCTCGAATTGCGCAAGCGCCCCGAACAGGTGAAATACAAGGCGGCCGCCTGATGTTGTCGTGTCGATCTTTTCGGTAATGGAGCGGAATCCGACGCCCTTGGCTTCCAACTCAGTGACGATCTCAATCAGGTGCTTCATCGATCGGCCGAGACGATCGAGCTTCCAGACCGTGAGCGTATCGCCGTCACGCGCATAGCGGATAGCGTCCGTCAGTCCGGGACGATCGGTCTTCACACCCGACGCCTTGTCCTCGAACAGCTTCTCGCAGCCTGCCTTCTTCAAGGCGTCACGCTGCAACGCTGTATCCTGGTCGCCGGTTGGGACCCTTGCATAGCCGATTGACGTCATGAGACGTGCTTTGTCCCCTTTTCTCGTTGAACGGACAATGTCCGTTTTTCCGTTCCATGACAAGGTTTGCGGACAAAATCTGTGGATGCCGCGAAACCTCCGTTTGTCGGACAGGGATCTTCCAGTTCGCTGCACCAGAGCAACGAAGGGAAAATCAGCGAATGGCACGAAGAACACTATTGAGGGAGGCTTGGTGGCGACAGGCGACAGCCACTCCGGGTGACGTCAGGCCGATCGCCAGGCGCTACACACTGGACCGGGGCGACCTCGACCTCATCATGCGGCAGAACAAGGCTTCGAACCGGTTGCGTATTGCCTGTGTTCTGGCCACGTTGCATTATCCCGGTTGGCCTCTTGGGATGGCGAGGTCATGCCAGCAGGTGTCCTCTGGCAAGCCAGATCGGTGTCAATCATCGCGAGATTGATTTACTTAGAACGGCCGCAGACGCGGCGGGAAGATCTCGTCCTGCCTTTCGAGCGAATGCAGATTCGGCCATTTGCCCCTTCGGATCTGCGAACGCTGACCGGCCGGCTGACGCCAGCGGCCCAAACACTGCGCCAGGCCGACAAATTGGCGAACATGGTGGTTGAAGAATTGCGGCGTCGGAGCATTCTCCAACCGACGCGGTCAGCGCTCGCAGATCCGAGCTAACCCTCTGACGAGACGGCGATACCGCGAGGCACTCCGGAAGCGGGGCGATGGAACCATTCTTTTTGGCGCGAGTTGATTCGACTTCAGCGAAGCGCGCTCAGTCAAAGGAGGATTGCATGAGTACCACGAGCCCCAAGGATGTTGCACCAGGCACCACAGACCAGTCTCCACGCTGGGAAGGACCTGAAGAGAACCGGCCGAACGGCTATTTGCCGGCAAAGGATGACCCTGAAACCGACCGCGACGCTGTTGGAGAAAACCTCAAGCACCCGCGCAAGCGCAATTTGTCGGACGCGATGAAAACCAAGGACGATGACTAAGGCCAGCGTGGGCCGGTGGCGCCGAGCCCGCCGGCCTCGCCAAGATGCGGTCTGCGATCAGCGCTGTACCATTGCGGGCAGTCGATCATCAGTTGCGTCGAAGCGCGCCGATGCCTGGATTTCCTCTGGAGAGCGCCTTCAGAAATCCCAAGCAGGCATCCGCGATTCAGCGGCGCCCCTCGCCGTGACCAGAGAACGACAGTGCCGCATTCGACCCGTCGTCCCGGCTCGGTTCGCCTCATCATGGCCGTGACGGATTGGGGTGATGTCGCAGCCGGATTAATGATGCGTGCGGCCATTCACGCGGCAAGCTCGACACCACCGCGCAGAAACGCCTCGGTCGTCAAAACGGAGACTTGTGCGGAAAACCTTTCATTGAGTAACTCAAGGGATGCGTCATGGGTGTCGTCGAGACCGCTGCATACCGCATCTTTTAAGAGGATGACGCGATAACCCCGATCGATTGCACCGAGCGCCGTTGCCAGCACGCACACGTCAGTCTCACCGCCGGTCAATACGATCGTCTCGATGCCTTCGTTCGACAGTCGCTGGTGCAACAGGCCGCTCAACCAAGGAGAGTAGGTGCTCTTGTCAAAGACCCGTGCCGGCGGGACCAGAGCGCGAAACTGGGGGAGCAGGTCAACGAGTTCGCCAGAGAGGTGCTCCCTCGTCATCATCCACCATTTTTCGTAATAGGCCTTCCACATTCCGGCTGCCTGGCTCGCCCTCAGGGGAGGCATGAAGCGCGTGAATATGGTCTTCTCCGGATGTCGATGGACCACTTCGGAGATCGCGGGGACAGTATTGCTCATCCATGCCACGTGCCAGGGCGTGTCTTCTGCAAACATTCTCTGCATGTCGACGCAGATATGGCTCCATCGTCCTGACATGATCGCATCTCCTCTAGCGCGGTGCGCCATCTATTTCATTGGCAGCACCGAGTAGCTGACAGCGGCCCTCGCGGTGCCACCCGTTGGTTAGTGCCCGGCTGGGCAACCTCACCCAGCGTGAAGTTCTGTCTCTATCCAACACCTTGTTCGCCACAAGGTTCCTGACGGCTTTTGCTGATCGTCGAATTTGAATCGTCGGGTCTGCAAAGGCGAGAGCAGCGTGACGAGCCCCTTGTTGGCAAAGGGCGATTCGGCCCATCCGGACGCGATCCGCATGTCGGGGCTGCGGTTAAGCCCCGCTATTTGAACTCGATCACCATGGCTGAGGCGAGATAACCGATAGCGAAACTCGACCCAAAGGCATACATCAGCAGACCGACCTCAAGAGCGCTATCGGGATTTCCGAGTGCCGGACCGTTGATTGCGACAAGTGCGCCGGCCAAGGCTGCTCCCAGTAGAAAACCGGTCGACAGCCGCACCAGCAGGAATTGAATGAGGGTGGGCATTTCCTTTCCCTTTCTCAGTGCATCATCGTTGACCAACCGCGGGCACGGCCATGCGGCTGCGCGATGACAAAATGGACGTGAGCGGGCTCCGCTGGCGGTCTCACTCATCCGAACCTTTAGGGCTGGCGCTGGTTCCCTCTCTGAGGTTGTTTCGCGCGAAGAATGGGAGTCGATCGAGATGGTGGCCCCGAACTTCCCTAGCGGGCGTAACGAATCCAGCGCAGGTTTGCCGGAGGTCTTGGCACCTCTCAAGAAAGAGTTCTACTGCGTCCGAGCTTCGCTCCCAGCCGAAGTTGGATCATCGCTTTGTATTGAGGCCTTATCCAGAAAGTGGGGTGGTTCAAAGGCAGCGGCGGGCCTGTCGATCGCGTCGTGACAATCTACGATCGATCCGGGTTGGAACTGGAAGCAAGACGATGCCTGCTAAGCCATTGTCGCCTCGTTCGCTTCGATGATCGTTTCGGCCGGTCCACCCGTCCGTGCTAGAAAGAGTTCCGCAGCGCAGCGCGCAGAGCTGGATCTGACTGGATGGTTCAAATCGGGATGGCTGGAGCACGACGCCGCTTTTTGCGTGCAACAAATCCGTGTCGACTTCACCAAAGCTAACATGAACAACCATCCTGCCTGGACAGAGTAGAGCCTGTTCCTGCGCGGATAAAGGTGGTTCGGATCTTCTTTCCCGAAAACCATGCCTTGTGGCGCTCGCGCCTCGAAAAGGATTTCGCGGCGAGTTGGCGGAATGCGACTCTTGGACTTCGGATCGCAGGCGGAGTAATCAATGCCGTTCCGGGCCATCGCGCCGCCGCGGGTCTATGGAAAAACAGATCTTCACAGTAGGGGGACGCTAGCGGGCAGGCGAACGGCAGGTAGTGCAATCGTGACCTGACAAAGCAAACCGGCTTCACGACAAGCCGCACAGAAGGTTTCTCGCGCCACTGCCGCAGGTGTACTCTTGCGCATGACACCCCGACACGCGGCAATCGCGTTTTGCCGTCGAATTCCACCATCACGCGGCCAGGCATTTTCGAGATAGTCCAAGGCCTCTTCCGGAGACGTCAGAGTTCTTGCGGGCCCCGTTTCAGGATGCACCGTGACCCATAAAGTCCAAGCGTTGATGGAAACATGCATGCCCCACTCCTCCGCCCGCAAAACCGGCTCAAGCGGATTTTGTTCCGGCATCTCTGCTTTATTCTTGAGGCCAGGACCTTGCTCACGGACCGTCATGGCTGACGTTTCAACTTTCCTGATTACGGCCTCCAAGACCGGCTGTCGTCCACTCGTCACTGGAATCTATCTGACAGGAAGGTGCCCCACATGGTGCACTGGATTTGTTTCGTCGCTGGCCTCCACGGGCTCCTCATGACGCTCGGACTTGCCCATTCTCGCAGGGGGAACATCCTGTTCCTCGGTCCCGCTTTGAGGAGCCTCCGGACCCAGCGGCATAACGGCGCTCGCCAGGGGACCGCCGATTTCCGCCTCGGCACGAAGCCAGTGGTCTTGCTCGCGACCCTCCATCCGCCCCTCGGCAACCCAAAGATCGTAGGCCCTCTCCCTTATCCGGTCTTCTCTGCTTTTCATTGAAAATCCTCCGGGCTGTTTTCGGGGAAACTGGCCAAGCCTGCGAATGTTCCGGCGCAACCGCCTAAACTTCCGAGGTTCGGCACGCTCTGGGTGCAGCCTAAACCGGCGTATACAGGCGTGCGGAAGAAAACTCACTTCCAGCGCAGCAAGGGGGTAGCATCGCAGAGATCATTGCGAATGGCCGTCGCTGCAATACTCGCTTGACCTATCGCGACCGCGATCTGATCGAGACCTTCGGTCACGTCACCAGCGGCGTAAAGGCCCTGCACCGTTGTTCGCTGATGGCGATCGACGACCAGACAACCCTCGGGTGTTGTCTTGGCGCCTGCCGCCGCACCGAGGCTCGACTGGGCGTCCGATCCCATGGCGACGTAGATCGTGTCGAACCGCCTGACACGATCGGCAAACCCGATGTCTATGGAATCCGAACCGATATCGTAACGCGCAACCGGCGCGTTGATAGCTTCGACACCGAGTTCTGCGAGTTGTTGATACTGGTCTGGAGAGAGCCCTAGGTTCCCGCTCTCCGAGGCGACGGTGACGCGGGAGGAAAAGCTGCGGAGGAACCTGGCCTCGCCGAGAAGCCTCTGCCCGTGCCCGATAACGACTACAGCTTTGTCAGTGACCTCGTAACCATCGCAGATTGGACAATATCGCAAGGTTCCGTTCTCGAGAGCGGCAGTGTGGGTGTCGTTCGGTATGTTGAGCCGGCGATCGCGCGTGCCGGTAGCCAAGAGGACTGCATTTGCAACGATGGCGGCTTCGTCGTGTTGAATGATGAAGCGCCCGTCCTCATTTCTGATTTCGCGGACTTCGGTCCTTGCAAGCTCGACGCCGTATTGCCGGACCTGATCTCGCATGCGTTGAAGCAGATCCGATCCGGAAATGCCCTCGGCGCACCCCGGCTGGTTATGCGAAAGAGTAATGAGTTCGGCGCGACTCTTTTGCGCATCGGCCAGAAATACGGATAGGTGGAAGCGCGCCAGATAGAGAGCGGCCGTCAATCCGGCTGGTCCGCCACCGACTATGATGACTTTCCTTGTGATGATCATCGCGCGCCCGTTTCCGAATGCAGTGCCGTGACCGGCTTGGACTCAGGCGAACCTTTAAAGCGCAGAAAGATCGAGAATACGACGACGACGGCGGTCGACAGGAACTCCGACTGCCAGTTCTGAAAAGACTCGAACCAAAATTGCGCGCTAGCCAGGTGGGAACTGATCGAGAGTGGCAGCCTTCCATGCATCGCTGTGTCAGCGGCCTGGCTGGCGGCGCTTTGCCACAGATGAAGGAAGAAACTCAGAATAAAAAGCCCAAACAGAGCCAGCCCGAGTGAGTAACTGTAAAGTGTTCTGAGAAATCTGCCCGAACGCACGAGTGCTGCCGCGTCAAGTCGATTAATATTCCGTTGAGCATCATCATCCTGCTCTGTCTTTTCGTCGGGGTCCTTGGATTCGGCTGAGCCGCGTTGATACAGAAACGCCGTTAGGACGACATAAGCTGACATTTGCAGGAATTCGCTCTCCCAGTTTTCGAACAGCGCGGAGAGGAAATGCCCTGAATGCGCATATTGTCCTGCCGAAATCGACGCTTGCCCATGTTCGGCTAGTTGCTGGTTGTAAACGGAAAAGCCGGTCAAAATCATGCCGAGTAGACATGCGAAGGTAGCCAATGAGAGTACGATCGTCAGCCCGTTGTCTCTGAGAATTCTCACGGAGTCAGCTCCCTGTTACTTCAAAGGACGCCGTGAGGGATACCCGATTGTCGTCCCGAGGCTCAAACCGCTCAAGATCGACAAATGTTCCAGTATTGCCGGTCGTCGTTCCTACCTCTCGCTGGAAAGGCAGGTTGATTGCGCTCAAGAGACAGCTCAGATAGCCCTTTGTGCCTCACAACGCGCTTCCAAGGCTGCCATTCAAGAGGGAACGACGCCTAAAGGGGCCCGACGATATTCAGTTGTTAGAGGTTAGTCCAATGAAGATCCTCGCGCCTGGAACGGGCTGGATGTCTCCGGTCGCCGATCCAAAGTAATCTGAGGCATGTCAGCGATGCTCGCACGCTACTGTCGGTGTCAAGCAAAGCGGAAGTAACAGGACCGCGACATTCTGAAATCCGTGTTCGAGGTGGTATGTCACCATCGCGCTCCCTGCCTCCAGCGGCTCGAAGGCCGAGAACCTTGCTGCCTTCATTGTCGGCTTGCACTGCTGTGGCTTTGGCGATCCTGGTCAGGTGGTTCAGCTCCTGACAGAGCCGCCGCTCACCGCCCGGAACCTGCGATCGCTTCGCCCCCCTAGGTCTAATGCCGATGAATCAGGGATTTGATATGTCCCAATTGCGCTCGCCTGTGTGGTTCATGGGCTGGGGATCCGATTTCGTTCAATCCGCTTGTTTTCCGGAGCCTGCGTACCGGTCTCGCTAATGAAGCATGCGTTAGCGCATTGGAAAGGTGGTGGCATTCCAGGCCCGGCATATCGGTCGGCCTCATACCACTCATCGCTGCGCCGGCCCGGCTCTTGATTTGTACAGCAATGGCGTTGCTTTTTGGAGTAGTTACAGTGGTATTACCGCTATGTGACACGCAGGCGAATCGAACGGGCAAAATCAATGCTAACCTCTTCCAGCCTGCCGGTTTCCGAGATCGCTAAGTCATGCGGTTTCAACGGGGCAAGCCAGTTCGGCCGGACGTTCCGCAATGCGGTTGGTTCGGCACCTCTGCAATTCAGACGCCGGACCTAAGGTCTTGGCCCCGGCAATGGATGGGAGCGACATGTCTCCTAGAGTCCTAATTCAGTACGTAGACATATATATGTATTTACGCTTAGTTGACTGTGCCAGATGTGCCAAATCTTTACCGGCAACGGGCGATAATTAGCGCATCTGAATGGAAGGGCATAGAGTATGAAAACGACGGTTCTCGGTTCCCGGGTCTTTCTATCGTTCTTCATGCCCTTGATGATTGTCGTCGTTGCAGCGGGTCTGGTCATGTCGACCTTACGGTGGTCGGCCGTGGAAAGCGACGCCGTATCGGTCATGCGGCAACAGGATCTGGTCAATCTGGTCATATCGAAGTTGCAACAACGGGTTGCCCACGACCAGGAAAGTGTCACTGTGTGGGACGAGGCCGTCGTCAAGGCGAGCCAGCCGGACCCGACCTGGATCGACCTCAATCTGGGAAGCTGGATGCACAGCTACTTCCAGCATGATGTCCTGATCGTTCTCGATGCCCAGGGCGAGCCGATCTATCACTTCTTCGCCGAATCCGCAGGCAGGATTCCTGGCCCTGAACTTTTTGCGTCCTATTCCCGTCTGGTGAAAAGATTAAAGGAGCGGCTGATCGCGGGCGACGAAACGGGTGTGACCGAACAGGTTCTAACCATCGGTGAGAGTGATCTTGCCGTCCTCGCCGGCCGGCCTGCCGTGGTCAGTGTGAAGCCAATTGTCTCAGACACTGGCAAGTTTGTCCAAGAGCCGGGACGTGAAAACCTCCACGTCTCGATCCGATTTGTGGATGGAGACTTTGCCACCGTGACGGGAAGCGAGTACCAGCTGAAAGATCTGAAATTCGTCTGGACACCGACGGATGCAAGAGCGCGCGCCAATGCTGGGTTGGTCGCGCGGGATGGACACATTTTGGGATATTTTTCCTGGACGCCCTTTCGCCCCGGGACGAGCGTTCTCTCGTCAACCTTACCGGCGGTCGGCTTTGCAACCGCCGGCATTTTTGCAGCGTTGAGCATTTTGGGGTTCACTCTGTGGCATAGGTCTTCACGTCTTCTTGCCAGCCGTGCCGAGCTGCACCACGCCACGCATCATGACGGACTGACGGGTCTGCTTAATCGGGCGGGTCTTGGAGCGAGCTTGAAGGGCGAAACCGGCACTCCCGTTGCCGACAACGATTATGGAGTGCTTCTGATCGATTTGGACCGCTTCGGCGAGATCAATGACGCCTATGGACATGCGATTGGTGATGAACTCCTGATCCTGGCTGGCCAACGGTTGTCAGGCATCTTGCCTGAGGCCATCATCGGCAGGATCGGAGGCGATGAGTTCATCGTGATCCTTCATGATACGGACGAAACACGGGTCGCCCAAGCGGCTGCCAAGATCGTCGACGTTCTCGCAGAACCGATGGAGATCAATGGCCATAGAGTATCCATGGGAGCAAGCGTGGGCGTTGCACTCGCGGCGGGCGAATCCGGCATTGCAGAGGTGCGGCGACAGGCGAATATAGCGCTATTCCACGCAAAGGCCGCGGGCCGCGGACGCTTCGCAGTTTTTGGTAAGCATATGGATGCTTTGCTCGAGTCCCGTAGGGAGATGAAGCACGATCTGACACAAGCAGTCGAAAGCAAGACACAGATCGAAGCCTTTTATCAGCCAGTCTACGCAGCAGATACCGGCGTCGTTACGGGCGTCGAAGCTCTGATCCGCTGGAGACATCCGACAAAGGGACTGGTTGGCCCCGATGCCTTCATTCCGCTGGCCGAAGAGCTTGGGTTGATTCACGCGCTTGGTCGAATTGTTCTGGAACAGTCGTGCCAAGTGGTGGCCGATTACCCTCATTTCACCGTGGCTCTCAATGCATCCTCTGTGGAACTGTCGTCCACTTCCTATCCGCTCCACTTTCTGTCGACCTTGTCCAGATTCGGCGTCGATCCTGGCAAGTTCGAAATTGAGGTCACGGAGACTGCGCAACTGGACGAGACCAGCGCCTTCTCCAGGAATGTAGCCGCTCTGCGAAGGGCGGGCGTTCGGTTTGCGATTGATGACTTCGGCACGGGCTATTCCACCTTCAGTCGTTTGGAGGACCTCAAGGTTGACCGGGTCAAGCTCGATCGGTCGTTCGTAAGTGACCTCGGCCGCAGAGGAAGCGAAACCGTGGTGGAAGCGATCATCGCCATGGCCCATGCGAAAGGATTGAAGGTCACCGCAGAAGGCGTGGAAACGGCAGAGCAAATCAGAACCCTACGGGCGCTTGGATGTGACACACTCCAAGGCTTCTTGTTGTCTCGACCACTCACCCGCGGTCAACTAGACGCGCTTTCCAGCCGCTCTCCCGCCATCGCCTGGCAATGACAGTCCGGGCCTGCCAACTGCACGAGAACCGGTATCGAAATGCCCAGGATGCAGCCCAACACATAGGCGGAGTTGAGCCGTCCAGCGAAGCTCAACGAAATTTACCATAGCCGCTGGGATCGAGCGCACGGAGACAGGCTGGCGGGTTTGGGTGAGGAAGCGGATGCACCTGATCCGACCTTGCGGGCAGAGATGCCGCGCGTCATAGTCGGGTCGTCGGAATCGACATGCCAACGAAGCCTGCTCGCGTATTCCGGCGGTCATAGTAGATTGGGGTTTGCAGGTGCCTTCAGAAAGCCGCTTCGGCCGGCCGATCCTTACTGAAACCTGCCGCCGTTCTCAGGGTGAATAAGACATGGCTCGAAATTTGATAGATCAGGTTGCCCTTGCGCTTTTTGCCAGCGACGGAATGAAGATTGCGTCCGCGGACATTTCTCTTGAGCAGTCGTGGGAAAGTGTGCCCGAGCGGCATTCGGAATATCGTGAACGCGCGATCGTGTTTATCAAGGTCATGGGCCTGCAGTTGGTCGGCTTGGCCAATCTGGAGATCTCCAAGCTGGATGAGCTAAAAGCGGGATAGCAGCCGGCCCGAGTGCGGCCGTTCGGGCGGCCAGTGGGGTCTATCCTTGTCGGAGCACGAAGGTCCCACCGTCCGCAACCACCTACCGCGCACGCCATGCATCTGAAAAGCATTGCATTTGCTGTCCCTCGGGTTGAGGACGTTCACGGGAATATTCAGCTCAATCCCCGCGATGCATTGGATCCCGTGTGGATTGGGAGATGTTTATCCGTCCGTGGTGCCAGCAGGGTAAGTGCCGCCTTGCAAAGTCCGCCTCTTTTCTTTCCAGTGTATTAGCGACATCATGTTAGAGACAGGGATTCGTCTGGTCCTTGGCTGCTGGAGTCCGGGGGTGCCGCGCGAGTGCAGGGCATGGGGGAATCTGGATGAAAAAGAGGCTCTTTGCCGTCGCAGCCACCGCGCTTTTGCCGGTTACTGCCCTGCTGGTCTACAATGAAATTGCGAGTCGTCACGAGCGCAGCGCAGAGATTCATGCCCAGGCTCACCAGGCAGCTCTTCTTGCCTCGCTCGAAGTTGAGAGAATTCTCGAGGGAGCCCGCAGCTTATTGATCGCTGTCAGCGCCCTGCCCGCAGTAATTGATCTTGATCCGTCTACGTGTTCAGCGACCTTGCAGCGTGTGGCCGACAGTCTGAGCATGACAGGCGCGATCTTGGTGTTCGACGCACAGTACAAGCTCGTCTGCGACAGCCAGGGCAATCCGCCTGGAATTGACTTTTCGGAGAGAGCGTATGTCCGAGCCGGCCTGGCGGCAACAGACATGGTCGTGGGAGAATACACGGTCAGCAAGCTCAGTGGAGCCGCAGTTTTACCGGTTGCCATGGCGCTGAAGCTCGGCGGCACGCCGATTGGCGTGGTCGCCACGGGCATCAAGCTTGACTGGCTCCAGGCGCGGCTGACGGAAAGGGTGGTGTCACGCGGAAGTGCCGTCACACTGGCTGACCGCAACGCCGTGATCCTTGCAAGACAACCTTTTCCCGAGAAATTTGTCGGTACGGCCATACCAGAGAGATACCGCCAGCTCCTGACGGCGCCCGAGCCGGGAACGATCGAATTGCAGAGTCAGGATGGTACGGAGCGCATCATCGGCTACCGGCCGATCACCGCGAGTTTCCCCATCTATGTCAGCGCCGGTTTCGCCAAAGACGAGGCGTTTGCCATGATCAACCGTTTGACATGGGCGGCCAGCGCCATGCTGTTGCTGAGCCTGCTTCTGGCCGCGGCTGCAGCTATCCACGTAGGCACCCATTTCATTCTCAAGCCCATAGAGCGGATTATCGACGTCCTTGAGAGATGGAAGGAGGGTGATATTACCAGCCGAACCCGCATGGCCGGTGCCTATGGGGAACTTGGATTGGTTGGTGATGCGGTGGACGGGCTCCTGGACGAACTCGATGTCCGCGCGAAAGCCACTCACCAGGCGGAGGAGCAACGAAATCTGCTGGTGGGAGAGCTCGGTCACCGCATGAAAAACACGCTTGCTGTGATCTCGGCCATAGCGCGGCAGACATTTCGCGACGTCGATCCCCGCGTGGACGCTTTTCTTCAGCGCCTGGGGGCGCTCAGTCGTGCCTATGATCAAATTTTCGCTGTCCATGGCGATGGAGCGGACATCCGTTCGGTGATCGAAGCAGCGCTCGCTCCCTATATTGCCGCAAATCGGTCGCAGTTTCTCATCGAAGGACCTTCTGTGCCCATTCCAGCGGATGTCGGGATGGCTCTCACGCTGATCACCCATGAACTCGCGACGAATGCGACAAAGTATGGAGCGTTGAGCGTGCCAGACGGAAGGATCCTGATCCTCTGGTGCGCATCGCTCGATCGCTTGGCGTTTAGTTGGCACGAACAGAACGGCCCGACTGTCGAGGCGCCGCAAAGTGAGGGATTTGGGTCGAAGCTCATTCGTCGCGCTTTCCCGGCGACCTACCATCCGGAACTCACAATGTCTTTCCCTCGCGACGGCTTGAAGCTGGAACTCCACTTCGACAACCAGTTCTCGCGAATTTCTTAGCGCTTTCTGGAAAGGTGTTCTTGCGCCTGGAGCACGAAGAATACGAGGACGGATCAAGGAAGAATGCCGGGCCAGAGGGCCGGGAACCAACACCGTTCTTGAAGGTTATTTGCGTAAGGACAGTAACTGGAGGTCGACATGACCGCTCTGGATCGCAAAGCGACGATGGTAGAGCAAGCACGCCGCATTGCTGGTCTGGCCCATGCCGGCCAATATGACAAGGTCGGTCATCCCTATGTCTCGCACTGCGAACGCGTTGCGTGCAGGGTAACAAGCCAGGAAGCCAAAATCGTCGCATATCTCCACGACACACTCGAAAAAGGCAAGGGCTGGTCAATATCCGATTTGCGGGATGAGGGACTATCCGAAGATATTTTGGCCGCCGTCGAAGCGCTCAGCAGACTGCCCGACGAGACCGAGCAACAATTCTTGACTCGCAATGCTCGCGACCCGCTGGCCGCAACCGTCAAAATGGCCGATTTGCAGGATAATATCCTCCAAGCTCGAATGGCCGGTCTTGATCCGGATAAATACATCAATGAGCTTCGCATATTTCGCGAGATAACGGGCCGTCCGCGAAGCTAAGTTTTTTGAGCCTTTCGCCGCCGTCGAGGCCTGGCTCAAGGCAACGTCTTGCGGCCAAGCCCCTGGAACAAAGCCGCTTGTTTCATACACGCTCAGCATGAATCCTCCTCCATAGCTATTAGACGTTGTGGAGAGTAAACGTCACCATCGCTCCGGGAACAATCTCAAAAAAGAGCGAGAACATCTATGATTACAAAGCGATGCTCGATCGCACTATCGCTGGCCTTTTGTGGCCTGGCGCGGCCCCTTCATGCCGAAACCCTTGTCGTCAACAGCTATGGCGGCCCCTATGAGCAGATCATCCGAGAGACGATCATCGAGCCCTTCGTCAAGGCGTCGGGCATCGAGGTGGTCTATGATGCCGTCGGCTCCTCCTCGCAGGACTATGCCAAGATCAAGGCCACCGGTGGCCGCCCGGGCTTCGACGTCGTCGTCATGACCGCATCGCAGGCGCTGCAGGGCTGCAAGGAGGGTCTGCTTGAAAAGCTCGATGTGGCACGCGTACCCAATCTGGCAGCGCTGGCGCCGAGCATTGCGGCTGTGGCCGGCCCCTGCGGTGCTGTTCACGAAATCCAGTACATGTCCCTTCTCTATCGCACGGATCGCCTGTCCGACGCGCCGACGTCCTGGAACGTGCTCATGGCGCCCGAACTGAAGGACAGGGTGGTTCTTCCGACCTTCCAAAATGTCATGGCGGTGGACCTTCTCCAGGTCATGTCGGTGATCCATGGCGGCGGCCTTGTCGACAATCTCGACCCGGGCTTTGCCGCGATGGCGAGAATCGCCGAACAGTCGATCGGTTTCGAGCAGTCCTCGGCAATCCTCGAGAGCTACATCAAGGACGGGACCGTCTGGGCCATGCCCTTCTGGAACGGGCGCGCCCAGCTATTGGTGGATGCCGGTGAGCCGGTCGACTATGTGCGACCCAAGGAGGGTACCATCCCGCTGATCGCAACGCTCAGCATTCCGAGCGGGGCCGCTAACAAGGCCGCCGCGCTGAAGTTCGTCAACTTCTTCCTCGAGAAGTCGAGCCAGGAAGCCTGGGTGTCCGGCTACAAGGTGGGCAGCGCCCGTTTGGATATCGACGTCCCGCAAGCCCTGCGTGAACGGCAGATCATCAGCGAAGCCGATCTCAAGTCCCTGCTTCTGCCCGACCTCGAAATCGTCGCCGAGCGCCTGCCCGAGTGGGCGGATCGCTGGGAGCGCGAAGTCGTGCCTGCGGCGAACTGAAGGGACCATGATGAACACGCTCGTCCTTGAACTGCCCGCGGCACCCGCGCGCAGGGACGGCAGGTCGCATCTCTATGCTGCCCTGTCTCCCTCCCTTGTGGTGCTCGCCATCTTCTTTGCCCTTCCCATGGGGCTGATGATCGGCATCAGCTTTTCCGACGCCGCCTCAGGCACCCTGTCGCTTGCCAACTACCATCGGTTTCTGACCGACGGTCTCTCCCTTGCGGGAATCGGCCGCACGGCGCTGATGTCGTTTCTGGTGGCTGTGAGCGTGACGATCCTCGGCTATCCGGTTGCCTATTTCCTGGCACGCAGCAAGGGCCGCACCAGGGCAATCGTCTTTGCCTTGGCGCTCGCACCCGAACTGGCTGGGGTGGTGCTGCGCACCTATGGCTGGCTGATCATCCTGGAGGACAGGGGCTTCATCAATGATGCGCTGCTGCATCTGGGCCTGATCGATGCGCCGCTTCCCTTGTCCAAGAACCTCTTCGCCGTGGTCGTCGGTCTGACCCATGTCGTCCTGCCCTTCGGCATCTTATCGCTGATGACGAGCATCCAGGGTATCGATCCGAACCTCGAACGCGCAGCCCAGATGCTGGGCGCCTCGCGTGCCTCTGTGATCCGCCACGTCGTCCTGCCGCTCTCCGTGCCCGGCATCGTCAGCTCACTGCTGATCTCCTTCACCATGGCCGCCAGTGCCTATGCCACTCCCGCGCTTCTCGGCGGGGCCGGCTTCAAGGTTCTCGCCACCATGGTCTACGAACAGGTGCTGTTCTACGTCAACTGGCCTTTCGCGGCGGTGCTGGCCAATGCCCTGCTGCTGATGATGCTTGCGGTCTCCTTCATCGGTATCCGCTTCGAGGCGCGCAGACGCGCCGTCCACAAGGGGCTGACAGGAGGTGCGTCATGAACCGCATGACCGGTATTCTCTTCTGGCTTGCTCTCCTGGCAGTGCTCGCCTTCATTACGATGCCGATTGTCGTGGTGGTCGCTGCCTCGCTCAGTCCGACCTCTGCGGTGTCGTTCGATCCCTCGCAATGGACATTGCGTTGGTATGCCGATCTCGCCTCCCAGCGCTGGCTCCAGCCGTTTCTCCTCAGCGTCGAGGTGGCCGCGGTCGTGGCCGTGACAAGCGGCGTTCTCGGGCTGCTCGCCGCTTATGCGCTCGTCTATGAACGCATCCCCGCCAGCGATGCGATCATGTCCTTTCTGCTGTCTCCCCTTTCCGTGCCGCAGATCGTCAAGGGGGTCGCCATCGTGCTGTTCCTGTCGCAGATCGGTCTTCAGGGCCTGCTCGGCACGCCGGCCCTCATTGCCGCCCATGTGGTTTTGGCCCTGCCATTCGTCACCAGGATGGTCGCCACCTCGATCGCCAATTTTGATCGAGGGCTGGATCGCGCCGCGCAGATCCTGGGTGCGAACAAGTTGCAACGCCTGATCCATGTCCTGCTGCCGATGGTCAAACCCGGCGTGCTCTCCGGGGTCACCTTCGCCTTCATCATCTCCTTCAACAATATTCCACTCTCGGTTTTCCTCGTGCGCCCCGGCGATACGACGCTACCGATCACCGTCATCAACTACCTCGAATATAGCCTTGATCCGGTCATGGCGGCCGTCAATGTCGCGTCGATGATCTTCATCCTCGCGGCCATCTTTACCTTCGAAAAGATCGGCGGGTTCTCCGCCCAGATCCATGGTGGAAGCAAGTGAGCAATATCGATATCGAACTCGTATCCGTCAGCAAGTCCTTCGGACTGGTGCCCGTCGTCCACGACATCAGCCTGCAGATACCCAAGGGTGAGTTTGTCAGCATTCTTGGGCCCTCGGGCTGTGGCAAGACGACGACGCTCAACATGATCGCGGGGTTCAATGCGCCTTCCCTCGGTGACATCCGTATCCGTGGCAAAAGCCAGGTCCGCATTCCTCCCGAACGGCGCAATATCGGCCTCGTGTTTCAAAACTATGCCCTTTTCCCCCATATGACCGTCGCCGAGAATGTCGGCTTCGGCCTGCGCATGCGCGGCGCATCGCGCTCCCAGATCAGCCTGGCGGTTCGCGATGCGCTTCGCGGGGTGCATCTGGAAGGCTTTGGAAGCCGATATCCCCGGGAACTGTCCGGGGGCCAGCAGCAACGCGTCGCGCTGGCGCGTGCCATTGCGCCGCGGCCTTCCGTCCTTTTGCTGGACGAGCCGCTTTCCAATCTCGATCTCAAGCTGCGCGAGGCGATGCGGGTCGAGTTGAAGGAGATCCAGGAGTCGCTCGGCATGACCTTTGTCTATGTCACGCATGATCAGGAAGAGGCGATGGCCATGTCCGACCGGATCGTCGTTATGTGGCAAGGTGCGATCGCCCAGGAAGGATCTCCGGCCGAGATTTATAGCCGCCCCAAGACGAGTTTCGTCGCGGACTTCATCGGCAGGTCCAACATCCTGCCGATGTCGGATCTCGTCTTGCGCCCGCCTTACCTCGACTTCGCGATAGCGGATGGTGCGCTGAGACTGCGTTCGACAGAAGCGTGGTCCGGTCAGGATATGCGCTTCTGTTGCATTCGTCCGGAATGCATCCGCTTTCTGGCGGAGGGAGAAGCCGCAGCCCAGGGTGCCAATCAGCTGACCGGCCGCCTCCACCGTGTCGTCAATCTGGGCGCCCAACTGGAGCTTTTCGTCGAGATCGCAAAGACGCTCCTGGTCTCGGCAACAATGCCGTCGGGCGCAGCGGGTCGGCTGCCGCCGCTGGGTCACGAGGTCCGGCTGTCCATTGCCGCGCAAGATGTCCGGCTGCTTGCCCGCTAGGTCGGATGACCGATTGATCCGGCCTATCAATACCGCACCATCGGTATTGGAGGCGGATCTCCTGCAAGGCCTAACATCCCCTTGTTCTCAAACGATTTACTCCAAGGAGACACGAAATGCTGATCAAAGAGAGAATTCGCGCCGCGCAGCATTCCACCAATGTCTGCGCCGATATCGAAGGCTTCGATTTTCGGAACTACGACGACCGGGATATTGCCGAAATCCGCAGGCTATGGCTCGAATATGGCGTCCTGCGCTTCAAGCGGACCCGCATCTCGGATGACGACCAGGTTCGCTTTTCGCGAAATTTCGGGGAATTCGTCATTCATCCCAAACAGCTGCAGGAGGGTGGTCATCCGACTCACCCGGAAATCCTTGTCATCAGCAATGTGATGAAGGACGGCAAGCCGAGCGGTGCGCTCGGCAATAGCGAGGCGACCTGGCATACCGACACCTGGTTCTACGAACGCCCACCGGCCGGCGCCATTCTGCGCGCCATTGCCGTTCCGCCCGCCGGCGGCGATACCTACTTCCTGTCGACCTACATGGCCTACGACACGCTGCCCGAGACCTTGAAGAAGGCCGTCACCGGTCGCCAGATCTTCTTCCAGAATGTCTATGACAAGACCGGCAAGCTGAGGCTGGGAAAGACCGAGCCGGCAAGTTCCGATTTCCGCGAGTGGAGCGGGATCGTTCACCCGCTGGTGCGGACCCATGGTGAGACAGGCCGCAAGGCGCTTTATCTCGGCGGCACGATCGAGGGGGCATGGATCGTCGGCATGCCTCTCGACGAAAGCCGGAGCCTGCTGGCCGAGCTCTGGGACCACACAACCGGCACCAAGGACGTGTTCGTGCAGGTCTGGGAGGAAGGCGACATCATGATGTGGGACAATCGCTGCACCATGCATCGGCGCGATTCCTTTGATCCGGCCTCGATCCGGATCATGCACCGGACGACCACGTCCGGCGAACGTCCGGTCTGATCGCGAGCAGCATGTCGAGAGAACGGATCTGTGCCATGACAGCCAACTACCGGGTGGCGGACCGCCACCCTCCCCTTCCGCAAGACCTGGTGGATCTGCTCGTCCAAGTGGAAACGGCCACCATTGGCCATGTCGAGCATCTCGGCTTCGTTGGCGATGGTGTTCGGCCCGTCTTTCCCGCCAGGGCCGCGGGCCAGGCTTTGACCGTCGCGGCGCCTGGCCGCGACGGAGCGATCATCTATCGGGCGATCGACCTGCTGCATCCGGGCGACATGCTGGTCATTTCCCGGGTCGATCGGGATGATATTGCCTGTGTGGGCGGCGGTGTCGCCCTGGCGGCGAAGGCGAAGGGCGCCTGCGGGATCGTCATCGACGGACCCTGCACGGATATCGCCGAGATCATCGAAACCGGCCTTCCGGTATGGTGTCGGGGCGTTTCGTCACGCACGACGAACCGCGCATTCCGGATTGGTGGATCTGTGAACGTGCCTGTCGCCTGCGGGGCCGCAGCGATCCTTGCCGGCTATGCGGTGCTTGCCGACAATGAGGGCGTCTTTGCTGCCGACCGGGACAGCATGCGGGCCTACGCCACGGCGGCGCTCGTCCGCCAGGAGCGCTCAACAAGGCTGAGATCCCATCTCGCTGCGGGTCGCTCGATCTTCGATTTCGACAGGGAACCAAAGCCATGAAGCTGGCGCTGATTCAGATGAACTGCCAACCCGATCGTGCCCATAATCTGGCGCAGGCAGAACGCCTGATGCGCGAGGCGTGTTCAGGCCAGAGGCCGGACCTCATAGTGCTGCCGGAGCATTTCGACTGGACGGGCGGCACGCCCGAGGACAAGAGAGAGGCGGCAGATGTGGTTCCCGGAGGGGAGGCGTATGAGACGGTCCGCGCTTTTGCCCGGGATCATCAGGTCGCCATCCATGCCGGAAGCCTGCTGGAGCGCGTCGTGTCTGGCGAGCGGGTATTCAATACGACAGTTATCTTCGATTCCACGGGCGCCGAGATCGGCACCTATCGCAAGATCCACCTGTTCGACATCATTGCCCCGGATGGCAAGCGTTATCTGGAATCGGCCACCGTGGCTGCGGGGAAGGAACTGCTGATCTACGAAATCGGCGGTTTCCGCGTGGCCTGTGCGATCTGTTACGACCTGCGGTTCTCCCGCCTGTTCGATCGGCTCGCCTCCTTTGGCGTGGATCTGTTCATCCTGCCGGCCGCATTCACCCAACAGACCGGCAAGGATCATTGGGAGGTCCTCTGCCGCGCCCGGGCCATCGAATTCCAGGCATTCTTCGCTGCATGCGGCCAGTGCGGGAGCTATCCCGCGCCAGGCAACGAGCGCCGCGCCATGTTCGGGCACTCGCTGGTGGTAGAACCCTGGGGACACGTCATTGCCAGGACCGGTGACGAAGAGGGCGTTCTTTGCGCCGAGCTCGACAGGCGCCGCGTGACCGAAGTGCGCGCGCTGATCCCGATGAGCCAACACCGGGTGGACCTCGAGACCTTCAGGATCAACGAGGTTCGTCCCGCCGATCCGGGCCTCGCTGTCGAGTGAGCATTGCCCGGGTCCTGCCGCCGTTTCCTGCCGTCCATGCCGGGCCGTGGCCGTATTTACGGCCCGCAGAGATCCTTTCGACAGGAACTTTCTCTCTCGGGCTGCGGGCTCCACGGGCATCGGGGGAAAGACCGGGACGGGTGGTCCACCCCGCCGTCCTTGCACAACAGTGAGCGGATGGGAGATGCGAAAGCCAACCTCGGCCGGTGTCGACATCGGCAAGACATTGAGGAACCGACGGATGGCGCTTGGTCTAGATTTCCGGGAGGTTGCCCGGCAGATCGGCGTCAGCCATCAGCAGCTTTTGAAGTACGAGCGCGGGCTGAGCAGGTTGACGTCCGGATCCTTTCGAAAACCAGCAGCCTGCTCGGCGTGCCCCTCTCGTTACTGTTCGGCGGTGCCGGTCTTCTCGGAGGGCCCGACAGCGAGGGTTCGAAGGAGGTCCTGGCACTCCGCGCCTTTGTATCGACGGAAGAAGGGCAAGAGCTCAATCATGCCTTTCATCGCATCGGCGAAGGCAAGATCCGCCGGCTTTACCTTGCTCTCGTCCGCGCCGTGGCCGGGATCTAGGCTGAACGCTCCGCACTACGGGTGTAGGCGCACGTCTGTCTTAAGGGAGAATTCGGACACGCTATCCCTGAGCCTCACTTGACTCGCGCGTGCAAGCTGTCAGCTTGTTCCACCTGGCGTAGGGGTGCGCCGGGAGGGAACTGGGGGAATACATGAACAAGCTGATCTTTTCTGCCGTAGTGCTGGTGGCTCTCGGGGGATGCGCCAAGCGCCCCTCGGCGATCGTGCCGGCGGACATACCCATGGCCGCCTACACCAATCTGTCCTGTGAGCAGCTCGCCCAGGAACAGATCAAGGAGCAGACCGGTCTTGCTGCCCTTTCCAAAGCGCAGAACGACGCGGCAAATGGCGACGCATTCGGTGTCTTCTTGATCGGGATCCCGGTCGGCAGCGCGGTCGGCGCGGACAAGGAAGGCGACGTCGCCGTGTCCAAGGGAAAGGTGCAGGCGATCCAGTCGGCGATGATGAGCAAGGGATGCAATTCTCCCGCAGCAATCCAGCCCGCTGCCGGCGCTCAGGTCAAGAAATGAGTGATCCGGCAGATCAGTGTAGCCGCCGCGGGTTCTCTTCCCTTTGCCGCGCAATCTGTCTGTCGACTTCGGCAAGGGCCCGGCCGATTCGATGAGCCAGCAATATCCGTTTCTCGATGGCCGCCTGATCCCTCAGGCGGCAAAGGAGTTCACGGAGCTGCTCGAGTTCGGTCATCCATCTCCTGCGGCGGAGCGCCCGGCAGTTGCTCATGCTGCTCGCGCGCTGCCTCCTCGTCCATGCATTGTACCAGAGCCATTTCGATCAAATAGCCGAGCAAAGGGCTGCCCTGTCGTGCCGCAAGCAATCTTGCTTCGGTGAGCGCTGCTTCCATTCGTCCCATAAATACCCCCACAAGGTATCTCAAAGCCGCCCAGCTAATCTACCATAAGTGGAGAAAAGTGCGAGTCGCAATCTCGC
>Ga0180012_1000039_pt1 | contig 69502 bp, 68 predicted proteins | sample KR11_S2_MetaG_FD_122243 | JGI IMG/M metagenome (GOLD analysis project Ga0180012, IMG submission 122243) | Groundwater microbial communities from the Olkiluoto Island deep subsurface site, Finland - KR11_S2_MetaG | ecosystem: Environmental > Aquatic > Deep subsurface > Groundwater | place...
CACGGACTGAGGCAGATCGGCGTCGGCGCGATGATCGCGTGGTACCGCATACTCGACGGTTTCGAGGACTGAGAGCGGCCGACGCGGATCTCATGTCTACCGCTGCCAAAGCCTTGCCAGCCCTGCGGCAAGCCGATTAACTGCGGTCCTTGCCCCTCCAATACTTCCGGGAAGTGTCGCCCCTATGAAACGCGTCTTCAATCCGCCGTCCGTTCGCCCGCCCTTCGGCCAGTACAATCACGGGCTCCTGGTGCCACCCGGCGCAAGCCTGCTGGTGACCTCCGGGCAGCTGGGCATCCGGCCGGACGACAGTATTCCACCAGACGTGACCGGCCAGGCGGAATTGTGCTTCGAGGCAATCAAGGCGATCCTCGACGACGCGGGCATGAGCTTCGCCGACGTGATCCGCATCTCCGGCTTCGTCACCCGCCGGGAGGATTTCGCCGCCTATATGGCGGTACGCGACCGCTATACGCTGGAACCCAAGCCGGTCTCGACGCTGATCGTCGTCGGCGGTTTCACCCGTCCGGAGTTTCTGGTCGAGGTCGAGGTGACGGCGGCCAAGCTCGCCTGACGCGCCTGCACAACTGAACATCCGAATCCAGTGAGCGACTGGCGGGCGCGATGCCCGGCGGTGATGCCGATCCTTGTCCGTATTGAAGAAATGGCCGCAGGAACAAAAGGCCGTTCCGCAAGTTCTACGGTCACTGACACGCTTACAGGAAAGGATACCGTCATGAACACCAAGATGTTTGCAGTCGCCGCCGTCGTCCTCGGCTCCATTGCCGCTCCGGCCGTCGCCCAGGAAGGCACCGTCACCGGCGCCGCCGGTGGTGCAGTGACCGGCGCGATCGTCGGTGGTCCGGTCGGAGCCGCAGTCGGTGGTGTCGTCGGCGCCATTGCCGGTACCGCCGTTGCTCCGCCGCCGACCCAGGTGGTCACCTATGTGCGCCAGCAGCCGGTACCGACCGAAACGGTCGTCATCGAGCAGCCGATCGTGGTCGGCAAGCCGATCCCGGAAACGGTCGTACTGACGCCGGTCGCCGAAGACCCGACCTATGCCTACGCCGTGGTCAACAACCAGCGCGTCATCGTCGATCCGCAGACCCACGTGGTCGTTCAGGTCGTCGAGTAACATTCTGAATGATGCCGGACGGCTTGGCTGTCCGGCATCATCCGCAAGCCTTTCGACAACCAGAACAACCTGACCAAGGAGCGGGCGATGAAAACGTCGGTCCTCGCACTGAGTGCGTTAGTCATCGGTCTTTCCATCGCCCTTTCGGTGAAGGCCGCGCCGCAATCGAATGATCGTTCCGCAGCGGCGGTCGTCGTTCAGCCGGAGGCGCAAGTCGCCGACCTGGCGGTAGAGGCGGTGCTTCATCAGGAGCCCCTGGATGTCGGAAACAATCGGCCGGTCGATGTATTCGCCCCGCGTCCGATTCCTGAGCACAGACTGAACATTCGTCGGGTCGGGCCGCGTTTCTTTCCCGATCCGGCCAACGCGCTCGATCTCGGGCGCTGAAACCGAGGAGACCTGACATGACCGATCAATACCCGGGCAACACCACGACGACCACGACCCGCCCCGTCCATCCGCAGGATACCCGGCCCATGGCCGACCGCGGAACCACGGTCGTCAACAATGACCGCAGCAGCAGCGCCGGCTGGGCCATCGCCCTGCTTGTCGCCGTCGCGCTCGGCATCGGCGCCGTCTTTATGTTCACCGACTTTTCGCTGACCGGCAATTCCGGTGATGCGGATACGGCGGCACCGACGACCTCGGCTCCGGCCACCCCGGCCCCGGCCAATGACGCCGCACCGGCCCCGGCTGCTCCGGCAACCCCGGCTCCGTCAACCGACGCTGCTCCGGCTGCCCCGGCACCCGCCGCACCGGCTCCTTCCACGGCCCCCGCGCCGGCTGGCCAGTAACCCCTCTCGCTGCCAGTCGCGTGTGAAAGCCGGTCCTCCCTCGGGAGGGCCGGTTTTTTCTTTTTGTAGCCAGGGTCAGCGGCGCTTGGCCGTTCCGCGGACCTTCACCTTGGATGGCTTCTTCAAGCTGGCCGGCTTGGCCGCCGCGCTCTCATGGGAGACGGGCGCCGGCTGTGCCAGACGACTACGCACGACGGCACAAAGCGCCGCCGCGCCGGCCACGCCCTCCAGGCCAAGGCCGATCGCCGGAGCGACGAGAACCAGCAAGGCAAAAGCGGGCAGGACGGCGACACAGGCACCCCTGCAAGTGTAGCGATCACGGACCGCCCAGAGGCTCAGAAAGTAGGCCGCGACGGGGATCGCCACGCCGTAGTCGCCGGCGATGAGCGAGACCTTGGAATGATCGGTGATGATGTCGACGAGGGCGGCAAAGCCCGCTCCGACGGCGGCGCCCGAGGCGAAGATGAAGAAGTGCCCATAGCCCCAGACTAAGGCGCGGCGCAGCGATCGGGTCGGCAGATGTTCCTCGGGCAGGAAATAGACCCACCACAGCGCAAAGACGATGACCAGGGCGGAAAGCGCCGTATGGATCAGCATGATGTCGAAATGCTCGACCGTCTGGCGCAAAGCCAAAGTCCCGGCCAGCAGGGTTTCGCCCAGCACGATGATGTTGAGCAGGCCGTAGCGCTCCATGATGTGATGGCGATGCCAGGGCGTCGTGGAGGTCAGCGATTCGGCGATGGCGGGTACGGAGATCTCCAGCATGACCCCGACCGCCCAAAGGCCGTAGGAGCTGGCGCTCGATAGCGGCTGAACCAGCATGAAGGCCAACCAGTAGATCTGGACCACGGCGATGCCGATCGCATAGGCGACGGCGGACTTGCGGTGGGCCGTGTCGGCGCAGCCGGCGCGAAGCCAGAGCACCACCATGGCGATGCGCATCACCACATAGCCGATGATCACCGTCGTGAAATCGGGCGTGGCGGAAAAGAGGCTCGGGAGCCCGGCGGCCATGACCAGCGATCCCGCCATGATGACCATCGTCAGCAGCCGGTAGGTCGTGTCGTCATTGTCGTAGGCCGAGGCGAACCAGGTGAAGTTCATCCACGCCCACCAGACCGCGAAGAAGGCCATGCCGAAGGTAATCGTCGCCTCGAGCGCATGGCCTTCCGACAGCCCGTGATGCAGGCCAACGGCGGCCGAGGCGATCGCGATCACCGACACCAGGTCGAACAGCAGTTCGAGCGGGGTCGCCGCCCGGTGATGCTCCTCCGGATCGCGCGGCCTGAGCGGGGACATGAGGTTGCGGAGGGCAGGAATCAGGGCGGCCATGGGCATCTCGCTTTGACAAAACACAAGTTTTCTGCCGGAAAACGAGATGCCCGACAAGGGCCGCGACGGCTCAGAAAGCTTCCATCTCGCGGCGGACCTTGGCGAGGAAGGCGGAGCGCGTCTCGTCGGTGCAGTTGTTCATGTCGTAGTGGGCCATGTACCTGACCGGCGCGCCGATCTTGATCTGCGCCCGGAGCACGCGCGTGACGACCTTCTTCGGCGGATTGCCGACCAGAAAGGCGCGCCAAGGCGTCGCGCCATAGGTCATCACGGCGGCGAGCTTCCTGATGTGGCGCAGCGTCGGCGTGAGCTTGCCGTCTTCGAGATCGAAGGACACGCCCTTGACCCAGACGCGGTCGAAATAGCCCTTGAGCATGGCCGGGAAACCGAAGTTCCAGACCGGGGTGACGATGACCAGGCCTTCTGCCGCCTTCAGCCGCTCGACATAGGATTTCACCAGGACGGTGTTTTCCGGATAGTCGTGATAGACGGTGCGGTCATGGGCGGAGAGGACGGGATCGAAGCCTTCTTCGTAGAGATTGCAGCCATCGACCTCGTGGCCGGCCTTGGTCAGGCTCTCGCAGGTCTGGCGATAAAGCGCCCGGCCATAGCTTTCGTCGAGCGGATGGGAATGCAGAACGAGTACGCGCATTTTCAGAAAAACTCCATGTCGTGACCCGGCGGCCGTGGCTGCCGGGCGTTGAGTGAAAATTTTCCGCGCCGTTTGTCCCGATGAGCGAGAGCCCGCCGCCATAGCCGGGCCGTCGATCACCATGGTCGTTTCCATGCACCGGGGCAGGGGGGTGCCCCGGTCGGGAGTACCTTCGGAAGTTAGTCGGGTCTTGGCGGTATCAGGCCTCCTGGAATGCCTGGAGGCCGGGGAAGAGGTAGTTCTTGCCGGCGGCAAAGTCGAAGTCGGGATTGTCCCAGGCGATCATCTTGCCGGGGTTCAAAAGGCCCTTGGGGTCGGTTTCCTTCTTGAACTCGAGCTGGACGGTGTCGGTCTGCTTCATGCCGCCTTCTTCCAGCGTGTAGCGGTGCGGGTTGAAGATCGGGCAGCCGTGATCCTCGTGGATTTTGATGATTTCCTCCAGCCTCTCCGGCGTGGTGTAGCGCACCATGGGCAGGCCGGCACACTGGATGGCGCCGTCGAACTTGATGAATTCGAGATGGCCGATGACCTCGTCGCCGAAGATCTCGGCGAGCTTGCCGACCTTTTCGACATGGTCGGGACCGGGATACTGGACCTGCAGATAGGTGAAGCCCGGATCGATCTTCAGGGCCCGCAGCGTCGTGTGGTTCCAGGCCAGCTCATAGGCATGGGGGATGCCCTTCATGCTCTCGACCTTGTCGGAACGGAAGCGAATCTCGCCCTTCATCTTCTCGACATAGGCGGCGAAGGGTTCCATCGAATGCGGCGCGACCATGAGCACGACGACTGACTGGCCTTCCTTCAGCCACGGCTTGTGGCGGGTGAAGTATTCGAAGGGCGCCGGGGCGGCGATCGGGGCGACTTCCTTGAGCAGGATTCCGTTGCGATGGGTGAGCGCATCGGCGAAGCGAACCGCGTCCATGTATTCGTCATAACCGACGATGACGTCGACCCAGTCATAGGCGGGTGCGAGCGGCATTTCGACTTCGGTGATGATGCCGTTGGTGCCGTAGGCGTGAGAGACCTTCTGCAGGTCCCAAGCCGAGAGTTCCAGAACGCGCGGTTCGGCTTCCATTGTGACGACGCGCAGGCGCAGAATGTTGCCGAGATCGCGCAGGCCACCCCAGGTGATCGAGCCGACGCCGCCGGAGCCGCCGGCGATGAAGCCGGCCAGCGTCGCCGTGCCGGTGGTCGAGGGATGGAAGCGCAGTTCCTGGCCGGAATGTTCCTTGGTCAGGCGGTCGAGTTCGGCGGTGATGATACCGGGTTCGGCGATCACGCGGCCTGGATGGATCGCCTTGATCTTGTTCATGTTGAGCAGGTTGAGGATGATGCCGCCGGAGAGCGGCATGGCCTGGCCATAGTTACCCGTGCCGCCGCCGCGCGCCGTGACCGGCACGCCATGGGCATAAGCGACCTTCAGCGTGCGGATCACTTCCTCTTCGTTCTTCGGCGAAACGACGAGGTCGCCGACGACGTTGTCGAGCTGGGCTTTCAGGATCGGCGAATACCAATAGAAGTCGCGGCTCTTCTGCTTGACGAGCGCCGGATTGTCCTCAACCGCGATGCCCTCGAGTTCCTTCTTGATCTGCTGGTAGTCCGGCATGGTCAGTCTTTCATCAGCGGGTCCAGGTCACGATAATCCGGCAGGCTACGGTCGATGCCCTTGCCATTCCGCACAACGATGCGGTCAGCCTGCGGACGGGAAAGGAATTCGCTCCAGCGCCGTGCCGAAAACAGCACGAGGTCGGCCGGGAGACCGGCGGCGATGCGCCCGTGATCGGCACGGCCGAGAATGTCGGCCGGCGTGCGGGTGACGACGCGCGCGGCCTCGTCGAGCGGATGGTCGAGATGCAGGATGCGCACGCCCTCGCGGAACACCTCGACCGGGTCGAGATCGCCATAGGCGTAGAACGGGTCGCGGGTATTGTCGGAGGAGATCGCGGTCGCGATGCCGGCCGCCGCCAGTTCGTGGAAGAGCGTGACGCCGCGATAGCGCGGGGTGCGGTTCGGCGCGCGGTCCTGCAGGTACATGTTGCACATCGGCAGCGAGACGACGGAAAGCCCGGCCTTCGCCACGACATCGATGGTCGCCTTGGCCAACTCTTCGTTCTGCCGGGCGAGCGAGCAGCAGTGGCCGACGGTCACGGCTCCTTCGAAGCCGTTGCGGATCTTCGCCTCCGCAATGGTCTTCAAGGTCAGGACCTCGTGGTCCTGGGTCTCGTCGACATGCAGGTCGATGTCGAGGCCGCGTTCGGAGGCGGTGCGGAAGAGCTTGTCGAGATGGGCTTCGAGGTTGGGCATCAGGTAGGTTACGCCGCCGAGCAGTCCGCCATGGCTTGCCACCACGTCGGCAAGGTCGCCGAAGAAGGCCTCGTCGGTGATCATGTCGAGCGGGAAGAGGGCGACGGCCTGAAGCGCGATCCTGTCCCTCCAGGCGTCGCGCAGCTCGGCAAACACTTCAAAGGAAATGCGGTGCTGCGGCGGCAGGCTGTCGAGATGGGTGCGGATGAGGCCGGTGCCGTGGGCATAGGCAGTCTTCAGCGAGAATTCCATGCGGGTGCGCACGTCGGCAGCCGACCAGCAGGCCTCGCGGTCGGTGCGGACCGCGTCGAGCGCGCCGACGAAATCGCCGGTCGGGTTGGGCCGGCGGTCCCAGATGTGGCCCTTGTCGAGATGGGTGTGCATGTCGGCGAAGCAAGGCCATACCATGCCGCCGTCAAGGTCGGCCGCCGGCAGATCCCGTGGAGCCGTACCGGCCGGCAGGATGGCTTCGATCTTGCCGCTGGCGACGACGATATCGGCATTGATCAGGCCCTCGCGCCCGAGCGGTCCGGCAAAACCGTCGACGGCGACAGCCGGCAGGGTCGCGTTCGTCAGCACATAGCGGTCGGCGGCGGGCAGGGAGAACGCGGGAAACGGCATCAATTCTCTCTTCTCAGGCTGCTTTCGTGCCAGCGATGCAGGGCCAGCCAGGAAATGAACGAGGTGACGGCGAAGATCAGCACGCCGAGGCAGGAGAGCAGGAAGAGGGCGGCAAAGAGCCGGGGAATGTTGAGGCGGTACTGGGCTTCCAGCAGGCGGAAGGCGAGGCCGGATCCGGCGCCGGCCGAGCCCGCGGCAAATTCGGCGACGACGGCCGCGATCAGGGCGAGGCCGCCGCCGATCCGAAGGCCGGTCATGAAATAGGGAAGCGATGCCGGCAGCTTCAGGTAAAGCAGCGTCTGCAGCCGCGAGGCGCCGTAGAGGTCGAAGAGGTTGAGCAGATTGTGGTCGACGCTCTTCAGGCCCTGCACCATGTTCGACAGGATCGGGAAGAAGGCGACGAGGAAGGCGCAGATCAGCAGCGCCACCTGGGTCGACGGCGCGTAGATCAGGATGAGCGGCGCGATGGCGACGATCGGGGTCACCTGCAGGATGACGGTGATCGGATAGAAGGCGAGTTCGATCCAGCGCGACTGGACGAGGAAGACGGCGATGCCGACACCGCCGATCAGCGCCAGCGCCAGCGAGGCGAGCGTGATCTTGGTGGTGACCCAGAGTGCAGGCGAGAGCGTGCCCCAGTCCTTGACCAGCGCGTTCGCCACGGCAAGCGGGCTCGGCAGGATATATTGCGGCACGCCGGAGACGGTGACGCCGACGTGCCACATCGTCAGCAGCACGAAGACCACGATCACAGGCACGAAGATCTTCAACAACGTCTCGCGGGTCCGCGACGGGACGGCAGGCCTCAGGGCGACGGGGGAGAGCGGGCTCGTGGTCATCAGTGTGCGTCCTCTCCGCCCATGGCTTCCAGGAGTGTCTCCGACACCGTCTCACAGGCCTGGCGATATTCTTCCGAGGTCCGATAATGCGCGTCGCGTTCGAGGCTGGTGTGCAGCGGGAAGTCGGCGTGAACCCGGCCGGGCCTCGCCTTCATCACGACGATGCGGCTGGAGAGATAGGCGCTCTCGAAGACGGAATGGGTGACGAAAATGACGGTGATGCCGGTCTGCTTCCACAGCAGCAGCACGTCGTCGTTGAGCTTCTGCCGGGTGATCTCGTCGAGGGCGGCGAAGGGCTCGTCCATCAGCAGCAGCTTCGGCTTGGTCACCAGCGCGCGGGCGATCGAGACGCGCATCTTCATGCCGCCGGAGAGTTCGCGCGGATAGGCGTCGGCGAAATCCTTGAGGCCGACGGTCGCGAGTGTCGCCATGATCTCGTCGCGGGCGGCGGCCTTGGAAATGCCTTTGAGCTTGAGCGGCAGGTGGACATTGCCGAACACCGTCTGCCACGGCATCAGCGTCGGTTCCTGGAAGACGAAGGAAATGTCGCCTTCCGGCAGGCCCTTGGAATTGATGCGCGAGCTTGGCCAGTCGATCGTGCCGCTCGAGACGTCGCCCAGCCCGGCGATGATTCTAAGCGCCGTCGATTTTCCGCAGCCCGACGGGCCGAGCAGGCTGACGAACTCGCCGCCGTTGACAGTGAGCGACATGTCGGAGAGCGCCACGGTGCCGCTCGAGAACATCTTCGTCACCTGATCCATGACGACGAGCGGGCGCCGCCGCGCGTCGGTCGGCGATGCGCCGTTCTGGGCGGAGGAGCTTGCCGTCTCGGCGTCTGAAGCTGTCATTGCGGGCCTTGAATGCTGCTGGAATTGGAATTGCCCCTCATCCTGACATCCCCCTTGAGGGAGAGCGGGCCGTCAGGCCGGATGAGGGGCAATCAGAACTTACTTCTTCAGCGCCATGCCGACGCCCTTACAGACGTATTTGGTGGTGAAGGCCTTGGTGTAGTCGAGATCGGCCGGCTGGACGCCGATCGAAACCATGTCGTCGAAGAACTCCTTGTAGCGCGCCTCGGTCATGCAGCCGATGCCCTTTTCGAGTGCTTCGCCGGATTCGAGGATGCCGTATTCCTTCATCTTGGCGATCGAGTATTCGATCTGACCATCCGTCATTTCCGGATTGTCCTTCTTGATGAGGTCGTTGGCAGCCTTGTTGTCGCCGTAGAGGTAGTTGTACCAGCCTTCGAGCGAGGCATCGACGAAACGCTGAACGACGTCCGACTTGCTCTCGACCATGGTGGCGGTCGTGGTGATCATCGTCGAATAAGGGTTGTAGCCGTTATCGGCGAGCAGGAAGACCTTCGGCGCCCAGCCGGCCTGCTTCTCGATCTCGAAGGGTTCCGACGTCAGGTAGCCCTGCTGGGCGGATTTCGGATCGGCGATGAAGGGGGCGGGGTTGAACGTGTAGGGCTTGAACTGCTCGTCCTTGAAGCCCTCGTAGTTCTTCTTCATCCACTCGAAATACGTGACGTAGCCGTCCTTGCCCATGAAGATCGCATCGAGCTTGGCGAGGTCGGCGAACTTCTCGATCCCCTGGTCGGGGTGGGCGAGCAGGACCTGCGGGTCCTTCTGGAAGATCGCGGCGACGTCGACCAGCGGGATGCCTTCCTTCACGGCGTCCATCTCGCCGAGCGGACTGCCCATGTAGAAATCGACCTTGCCGGCGATCAGAAGGGCGCGGTTGGCGGCGTTCGGACCACCCTGGACGATGGTGACCTTGAGGCCGTGCTTCTCATAGGTGCCGTCGGCGACCGCCTGGTAGAAGCCGCCGTGTTCCGCCTGGGCCAGCCAGTTGGTGCCGTAGCTGACTTCGTCCAGAGCATAGGCCTGCGAAGCCGAAAGCGCCGTTCCGAGCCCGAGAAGGGCGAGGAAGGTGGTCTTGCTGAGAGTGTCGCGCATGTCGATCGGGTTCCCCTGTCCATTGTCCGGAGCTCCGCCATGGGGCTCCATTTCCTTCATTTGAACGGTTGCCTTGCGCTTTGAAAAGCATCAAAATTCGTCCGCATTGATGCCTTTTTTGCATCGCACTGAGTTTGATGCACAAATAATGCTTGTTGAACAAATTTTATGCAATGGTGCCCCATGCTGCATTCCAGAAAACTCCAGTACATCAACGAGATCGTCCGCTGCGGCTCGATCCGCAAGGCTGCCGCCCGGCTCAATGTCGCCTCGTCTGCGGTCAACCGGCAGATCCTCGCGCTCGAGGAAGAACTCGGCGCGCCGCTGTTCGAGCGGCTGCCGCGCGGTCTTCGGCTGACGGCAGCCGGCGAGCTTTGCGTGGAGCACATCCGCGACGTGCTGAAGAACTACGAAAAGCTCGAATCCCGCATTCGTGGCCTGAAAATGCCGCAGGCCGGCAAGGTCACGCTGGTGACGACGGTCGGTCTCGCCTCCGGGCCGCTGCCGCTGATCCTGGCGCGGTTTCTCGAAGCGCATCCGCGGGTCCGCATCCAATTGCGCAATGACGGTGGTTCCACGACCATCAATCCGGTGCTGACCGGCGAGGTCGATATCGGCCTCGGCTTCAACATTCCCGCCACCCCCGGCATCCGGACCCTTGCCAATTTCGACGTGCCGGTCGGCGTCGTGCTGCCGCCCGGCCATCCGCTGTCGCATGAGGCGGGGCCGATCGACCTGGTCGACGTGGTGCAGGAGAAACTGGTGCTCGCCCAGTCCGGCACCAGCCTGCGCAACATCATCGATCTCGCGCTGGCGCCCGTGCCGCTGCCGGTCGAGCCGGTGATGGAGACGAACTCGTCCGAGCTGATGAAGCAGCTGGTCAAATGCGGCGCCGGCCTCACCATGCTCAATCCGCTCGACGTAATCACAGAGTGCCGCGCCGGCGAGCTGATGTTCCGGCCGCTGCCCGAAGGGCAGTTGCGTCATCAGCCAATGAAGCTCTTTGCCCGGGCGCGGGCGCCGCTCGATGCGGCGACCAGCCTGTTCGTCGAATACCTCATGCAGGAACTGCTGGCGCTGGTCCTGGAACTGCAGGGCAAGGGCCATATCCCGCCGAGCGAAAAGCCGGGCGAGCGGACGCTGGCTGCCCGCGACGAGGACTAGCGCGTGTAGAGGTTCGACAGCGGGTAGCGGGCGAGGTCCCGTAGCAGTTCGACGAAACCCTTCACTTGGTGCTTGCAGATCAGTTCGCCCTTTTCCGCCGTGCCCTTGGAGGCATCGCCGACCACGCCGTTGGGATTGAGGTCGTGGGCGATCCAGGCGAGCGAATGCGGCGGCAGCGGCGTCAGGTATTTCGAATTCGCCTTCATCTCCTCGGCGCGCGAGACGAAATTCTCGGCCTTGTCCATGCGCACCAGCTCAGGGCGGAAATACAGCATCAGAGAGGTCTCGACCTCGCCGCCATGGATGCCGTAGCGGCTCTCATGGTCGGAGATCATGCCGTCCGGATTGCCGAAGCGGCCCCACTGGGTAGAGACCACGGCCATCTGGTGGCGCACGCGCAGTTCGCGGGCGACGATGCTCATCACGTCGACATTGCCGCCATGCGAGTTGACGATGACCATCTTGCGGATGCCGGCTTCCGCCACCTTGGTGCCGATCGCCGTCCAGGCGGGGATCAGGATCTCAGGGCCGAAGGACAGGGTGCCCGGGCCATAGATATGTTCATTGGCCTTGCCGATCTCCTGGGTCGGCAGGACGAGGAAATCGAGATCGTCGGGACGCTGGTTCTTCAGTTCCGCCAGCATGCCGTTGGCAATCGCCACGTCGGTGGCGATCGGCAGATGGGGGCCGTGCTGTTCGGTCGAGGCGATCGGCAGGATGGCGATGGTCGTTTCGGGGGAAAGCCCGGCGAAGTCGGCGGTGTTCAGTTCGTTCCAGAAGAATGGCTTGGCCATGGCTGTTTCCCTCATATGTGCCTCACCCACTGGATTAGGCAATAATGCGGGCTTGGAAAAGCATCATAATGCGTGCAGGGCGCTGCCTTAAAGCGCGCGATGTGACGGATGGGACAAGCGTGGGGTCTCGCTTGTCTCCGCCTCAGGTCGTCAGCTTCGGCTTTCCCCGTTCGGCGATGGCAATGCCGCCGAGCACCAGCGCCAGAGCGATCAGATGCAGCGGCTGGAGTGCTTCGCCGAGAAGCGAGAGCGACAGCAGCGTGCCGAACACCGGAACGAGGTTGATGAAGAGGCCGGCGCGGTTCGCGCCGATGCCTTCCACGCCCATGATGTAGAAGACCTGCGAAATCAGCGAGGGCAGAAGGGCGGCATAGGCGATGATGCCCCAGCCGATCAGGTCCGGCAGGATCATGTGGCCGCTGGCTTCTTCCCAGACGACCAGCGGGATGGCGGAAATCGAGGCGCCGAGGGCCGAGCCGGCCATCATGCTCTTCCAGTGGATCGCCGGGCGCCAGCGCAGCGCGATGGTATAGACCGCATAGGCGACGACCGCGACCAGGAGCAGGGCATCGCCGAAGTTCAGCGACAGCGACAGGAGCACGTTGATATCGCCGCGGCTCACCGTCATCGCCACGCCGATAAAGCTGATGGCAAAGCCGACGATCTGGACGAAGGAGACGGGAATGCGAAACAGCAGGAAGTTGAGAATGAAGATCAGCACCGGAATGCCGCCCTGTGCGATCGCTCCGTTGACAGCGCTGGTATATTTGAGCGCCGTATAGAGCGCGCCGTTGAACGCCGTGTAGCCGATCGCGCCGAAGGCGAGCATCAGCAGCCAGTTGCTCCGGAGCTGTGGCCAGTCCTTCTTCAGTTGCGGAACCGAGATGGCGGAGATGATGAGAAGCGCGATCGTCCAGCGGGAGAAATTCAGCACCATGGGGCTGACGTGACCGACCGCCAGCTTGCCGACGACCGTATTTCCTCCCCAGAAAAGCGTCGCGACGGTCAGAAAGAAATAGGCTCTGCGAAGCAAGGGATTTCACCGGCGGGTTGGGAGGAGGGACGCGGGGAGGCGTTGTTTTGCTGGATGGGATAGGTGAGGGGCCGCGCTTTGTCACGCAAAAAGCCGATTCTCCTCGCACAAACGGGTCGATTTCATAAAAACAACACAGTATAGATGCGCGGGTTTGGATAAGGCGCAGAGCGTTTGCGCGATAGACAGGATTTCGAAATGACGAATGTCGTGGTTGTGGGTTCGCAGTGGGGAGACGAGGGCAAGGGCAAGATTGTCGACTGGCTCTCCGAGCGGGCGGATATCGTCGTCCGGTTCCAGGGCGGCCACAACGCGGGCCATACGCTGGTGATCGACGGCATCAGCTACAAGCTGTCGCTGCTGCCCTCGGGCGTCGTGCGCCCGGGCAAGAAGGCCGTGATCGGCAACGGTGTCGTCGTCGACCCGCATGCGTTGATCGCCGAGATCGGCCGCCTCAAGGACCAGGGCGTCGAGGTGACACCGGAAAACCTGCGAATCGCCGAAAACGCCACGCTCATCCTGTCTCTGCATCGCGAGCTTGACGGCATGCGCGAGGATGCGGCCACCAACAGCGGCACGAAGATCGGCACCACCCGCCGCGGCATCGGCCCGGCCTATGAGGACAAGGTCGGCCGTCGCGCGATTCGCGTCATGGACCTCGCCGACCTCGAAGCGCTGGAAGGCAAGGTTGAGCGCATCCTCACCCACCACAACGCCCTTCGTCGCGGTTTCGGCGCGCCCGAAGTCGAGCACAAGACGATCATGGAAGAGCTGACCTCGGTCGCCGATCGCGTGCTTCCGTTTATGGATTCGGTCTGGGTTCTGCTCGACAAGGAGCGCCGAAAGGGCTCGCGCATTCTGTTCGAAGGTGCGCAGGGCTCGCTGCTCGACATCGACCACGGCACCTATCCCTTCGTCACCTCGTCGAACACGGTCGCCGGCCAGGCCGCTGCTGGATCCGGCATGGGTCCGGGCTCGCTCGGCTATATCCTCGGCATCACCAAGGCCTATACGACCCGCGTCGGCGAAGGCCCGTTCCCGACCGAACTGACCGACGAGATCGGCCAGTTCCTCGGCGAGAAGGGCCATGAATTCGGCACGGTCACGGGCCGCAAGCGCCGTTGCGGCTGGTTCGACGCCGCCCTGGTGCGCCAGTCCGTCGCCACCAACGGCATCACCGGTATCGCGCTCACCAAGCTCGACGTTCTCGATGGTCTCGACGAACTGAAGATCTGTGTCGGCTACACGCTCGACGGTCAGGAGATCGACTACCTGCCCGCTGCTCAGGCTGCCCAGGCCCGCGTCGAGCCGATCTACATCACGCTCGAAGGCTGGAAGGAATCGACGGTCGGCGCCCGCAAATGGGCTGATCTCCCGGCCCAGGCGATCAAGTATGTTCGCCAGGTCGAGGAACTGATCGGCGCGCCGGTGGCGCTGCTTTCGACCAGCCCGGAGCGCGACGACACCATACTTGTGACTGATCCATTTGAAGACTAAGCTTAGATTTCGTTAAGCTTTTGCCAGCCGGCGCGCGCCGGCGACAACGAGAAAGTGCTGATGGCTGACTTCATAGCGGTTATCCGGCGTGCCGTGGACGGCCTGTCGAACAATACACCTGAGATGCGTGCCAAGGTCTATGACAAGGCACGCAGCGCCGTCCTGCGGCAGCTGGAAAACATGAATCCGCGCCCGCCGGAGCAGATGCTCCAGCGGCAGCTGGCCAAGCTGGATGCCGCCATCCTCGAGGTCGAGGCGGAACACGCCGAGGCCTTGCCGGACGAGGAAGCCGCCGCCACCTTCGAGGAGGCGATGGCGCCTGCGGCTGCCGAGGAAGAATGGCGCGAGGAACAGGAGCCGGTTTCCGAAGCGCCCGTCGAGGAGCCGCAGCCGGTTGCCGAAGCCGCGCCGCAGGCCGTGAACCAGACGCCGGCCGACGAGGTGGAAGATCCGTGGGCCGAACCGGCAGAGCCGGAATACCGGCCGCAGCCCGAGCCCGAACCGGAGCCCCAGGCCGCGCCGGAAGACGTCTATGCGCACGAGCCGGAGCAGGCCACAGCGCCCGAGCCGTTCGTCGCTGAACCCGTCCGCGAGGAAACGGTGCACTGGGCCGAGGAACCAGTCGAGACCGTCGCTGAACCGGCCGCGCCAGCGGCGCCCGCCTATGTCGACGTCGACCACTATGCCGCGCCCCAAGTCGAGCCGGAAGAAGCCTATGCCGCACCCGTCGCAGACGAGGAGCCGGAAGAGCATCGCGAGAGCGTGAGGGCGGACGAAGCCGAGGCGGAGATCGCCGAAGCCGAAACGACCCCGGCCGAACCTGCCCCGAGCGTCCCGGCCTACAACCGGCTGGTCGAAATGCCGCTCACCAGCGACGACGGCTGGATGCCGACGCGCGGGACCGATTTCGGCGCCCGGCCGGCCCCGGCTGCACCGCAGCAGCCCGAAGCTCCGGTCCAGCCGACCCAGACGCAGTCCTACGAATCCTGGGAGATCCCGGCCGAAACTCCGGGTTGGACAGCTACCCCTGCCGCGCCTGCGACGGACACTTCATCCTGGGACGAGCCGGCCGCAACCGACGTTTCCGCGGCATCCAAGCCCGCCGTTCCCGCTTCGCTGGATCTGCTCGACTGGGAAAGCTCGGCCTATGCCGCGCCGACCCAAACGACGGTGGACAGCCAGTCGCGCGACATGCCGGCTGCCGACGATTTCTCCGATTGGTTCGCCGAATACGACAAGCCGAACACCGGCGAAGCCGCAGCCGCCGCACCGGCGGTCGCCGAGCCGAGGAGCGTGCCGCCCGAGGCCGTGGCCGAGCCCGCCGCCCAGCCCGTGCGCGGCATCGAGGACGTCGATTCCTTCCTCGCCGAATCGCAGCAGCGCGCCTACCGCATCGAACCGAAGCAGGGCCGCAACTATGCCCCGATCGTGCTCGGTCTGCTGGGCATCGTTCTGCTCGCTGGCGGCGGTTATGCCGCCTGGACCTATCGCGACCAGGTCACGACGTTCGTCAGCGGCCTGACCGGTTCGTCTCCGTCCGCCGTCACCGAGCAGACCACGCCCGAGACGTCGCCGACGGCCGAAACCGCGACCAGCGAACCTGCGCCTGCCGCCGAGACCACTGCACCCGTCAACGGCACGCCGGACGACGGTTCGGTCACCGGGCAGAAGTTCACCCAGCGCCTCATGCCCGATGGCACCGAGGTCGACGAAGGGGTCGGCACCACGGCACCGGGCGGCCCTGCGAGCGAGGGCAAGTCGGTCGCTGAACAGAACGTCGCCTCGACCGTCGATCCGACCGATCAGCCGGCGGTCGGCACCAATGCCGGTCTTCCGCAGGCGGCGGCGCCTGCCGGCACGACCCCGGCCGCGGCCACCCCGGCGGCAGGTGATACCATCGCTGCGGCCGCCAATGGCGAGCGGGTCTTCCTCTATGAGGAGCGCCTCGGCCAGACCTCGCCCACCGCCGTGCCCGGCACGGTGGCGTGGACGGCGCTTCGCGAAACCGGCGAGGACGGCAAGCCCAATCCCGAAATCCAGGGCAAGATCACCATTCCGGACCGCGGCCTAACGGCGCTGATCACCATCAAGCGCAATTCCGACAGCTCGCTGCCAGCCAGCCACCTGATCGAGGTCGTGTTCTCGCTGCCGGCCGATTTCGAAGGCGGGGCGATCGACAAGCTGGAACGCATCGCCATGAAGCGGACCGAACAGGACCGCGGCGATCCGCTGGTCGCGGTTTCGGCCAAGGTCACCGACGATACCTATCTCGTGGCGCTGAACGACTTCGAAGATGTGATGAAGGCCAACCTCGACCTGCTGTCGACCCGCGGCTGGATCGACATGCCGATCAGCTATCGCAATGGTCGGCGCGCCCTGCTCACGCTCGACAAGGGCGCGGCCGGCAAGGCGGTGTTCGACCAGGTCATCAAGGAATGGGCAGCGCTCGGCAAGCCGGGCAACTGACCCTTCACCGTCGACGGCTCACCAATAAAAAACCCGGATCGCGAGACCCGGGTTTTTCTTTGTCGGCAAAACAATGCCGTGCGATCGGCGGATACCGTTTGGTCGTTGCGCTCAGGCCTCGACGACGCGAAGCGCCGAGGCGCGTTCCAGCGCTTCCTTCTGCACGGCTTCCTGAACCTTCTCGAAGGCGCGAACCTCGATCTGGCGGACGCGTTCGCGGCTGATGTCGAACTCGGCGGACAGCTCTTCGAGCGTTACCGGATCTTCGGCCAGGCGGCGTGCCTGGAAGATGCGGCGTTCGCGGTCGTTCAACACGCTCATCGCCTTGGCCAGCATGCGGCGGCGGGTCTCGAGCTCGTCCTGCTCGATCAGCACGGCTTCCTGGCTTTCATGGTCGTCGACCAGCCAGTCCTGCCACTGACCGGACTCGCCTTCGGCGGCGCGGATCGGGGCGTTCAACGAAGCGTCACCCGAGAGGCGCCGGTTCATCGACACGACCTCCTCTTCCGAGACCTTGAGCTTGGTGGCGATCTCGGTGACCTGGTCGGGCTTGAGGTCGCCCTCCTCGATCGCCTGGATCTTGCCCTTGAGGCGACGCAGATTGAAGAACAGCCGCTTCTGGTTCGCGGTCGTGCCCATCTTCACGAGCGACCACGAACGCAGGATATATTCCTGGATCGAGGCCTTGATCCACCACATGGCGTAGGTCGCCAGGCGGAAGCCGCGTTCCGGGTCGAATTTCTTGACCGCCTGCATCAGGCCGACATTGCCCTCGGACACGACTTCGCCGATCGGCAGGCCGTAGCCGCGATAGCCCATGGCGATCTTGGCGACGAGGCGCAGGTGGCTGGTGACGAGCTTGTGGGCCGCGTCGCGGTCGCCATGTTCGGCGTAGCGCTTGGCGAGCATGTATTCCTGCTGCGGTTCCAGCATCGGAAACTTGCGGATTTCGTCGAGATAACGATTGAGACCGGCCTCGCCGGCGGTAATGGAAGGCAAATTATTGCGGGCCATAGAGCACCCCCTTATAAGTTTCGGCCCCCCAGTGGCGAGTGGGCGAGCCTGATTTCCGTGGATTTCCCAAAATCCCACAGAAACCCGGCTAACAGATAAGTGTGGCAAAACCCGGATACAAGAGCGCCTTCGTATCACGAGGCCGTGAGAGGGGCGTACCCTCGCGGAGCCTTCAGATCGACCGCAGCGCGTCGATGATTTCCTGCATGTCCGCCGGGATCGGTGCGGTGAAATGCATGGTCTGGCCGGTGGTCGGGTGCTCGAAGGCGAGCAGGTAGGCGTGCAGGGCCTGGCGCGGGAAGTTCTTGACCGTGGTCTGCGCGGGTTCCGGCAGCAGGTTGGCCTTGGTCTTGAAGGCCGCGCCATAGTCCTGGTCGCCGATCAGCGGGTGGCCGATATGGGCCATGTGCACGCGGATCTGGTGGGTGCGGCCGGTCTCCAGGCGGCACTCGACCAGCGAGGCGATGCAGGTCGCGTCCGGCTTCTCGCCGTAGCGTTCGAGCACCTGGTAGTGCGTGATCGCCTCGCGCGCGTCGTCGGTGTCTTCCTTCTTGACCGTGCGCTTGGTGCGGTCGCCGGCCCGGCCGAGCGGTGCGTCGATCGTGCCGGTGAGGCCGCGCGGACGGCCCCAGACGATCGCCTGATAGGCGCGCTCCAGAGGGCCGGTGCGGCCATGGTCGGCGAACTGGTCGGCGAGGTGTCGATGGGCGAGGTCGTTCTTGGCGACGACCATGACGCCGGACGTGTCCTTGTCGAGCCGGTGGACGATGCCCGGGCGCTTGACGCCGCCGATGCCCGACAGGCTGTCGCCGCAATGGTGGATGAGGGCATTGACCAGCGTGCCGGTCCAGTTTCCGGCGCCCGGATGGACGACGAGGCCCGGGGGCTTGGCGATGACGATCAGGTCGGAATCCTCGTAGAGCACTTCGAGCGGGATGTCCTCGCCCTTAGGCTCGGGATCCTCCGGCTCGGGCAGGACGATCGACAGGCGGTCGCCGGGGCGCACCTTGCGCTTCGGCTCGGTGACGGCCACGTCGTTGATGGTGACGGCACCCTGTTCGATCAGCGCCTTGACGCGATTGCGCGAGAATTCGCCCTCGAGCGCCGCCGCCAGCCAGGCATCGAGCCGCCCTTCGGCATCTTCCCCGGCAATCAGGTCTTTTCTTGCCGGCCCGGCTTCGTTAAAGGGGTCTGTCATTCTGTCATCCCGCGTGTAGAACCACCGGCGTTGCGGCTCATTGGTTTCGCTGCCACTTGGCACAGACTGGGGCCTTCGACAATCGTCCGCCATGTTTCATGGCTGTTTTTCCCTGAACAATGGTTCGCATCAGGGAAAAAGACCAGACCTTGCGGACTTCAGGAACAGAGACGACCGCCATGGCCCATGTCGAACCCGACGAACAGGAAGAAAAGCCGCTCGATCCGGCGATGGAGAACGTCCGTCGCAAGATGGTGAAGCTGCAACTGGTCTCCGGCGGCATCATGCTCTTGATGTTCATGGCCGTGCTGGCCGCGATCGTCTACAAGGTGACCCGGCCGGACGGCAGCGAGAAGCCGGTGGCCTCCTCCGGCCTTGCCATTCCCGCCGACCAGCCGCTGAACCTCACGGCCAGCCTGCCGGCCGGCTTCACCGTGCTGTCGACAGACCTGTCGAACAACCAGATCCTGTTCTTCGGCACGACGGCCGACGGTGCCAGGAAGGCGCTGGTCTATGATCTCTCGGTCGGACGCACCATCGCCGACGTCACCGTGTCCGGCAACTGAGCGCGTCGCCGTCGATGAGCGAACGCGGGCTGATCGCCATCGAGGACCCGGCCGATCCGCGGATCGCCGAGTTCTCGCAGATCCGCGAACGCGACCTTACCGGTCGCGGCGGCCGGTTCATTGCCGAAGGGACGGTGGTCCTTCGGATGCTCGCCGCGGCGAATACGATAGGGCGGGGTATCCGGGCGGAAAAGCTGCTGCTGCTGCGCAACCGGGTCGAGGGCGTTGCCGATCTTCTGGCCGCGTTTCCCGAGGACGTGCCGGTTTATGTGGCCGAGGCGCCGGTGCTCGATGCCATTGCCGGTTTTCACCTCCACCGCGGAGTGCTGGCGCTCGGCAGGCGCGACGGCACGGCGGAAACGGCCGAACTGATCGCGCGCCTGCCTGAGGACGCGCTGGTGCTGGTTGGCTGCGGCATTTCCAACCATGACAATATCGGTGCGCTGTTTCGCAATGCCGCAGGCTTTGGCGCGGACGCCGTTCTGCTCGACGAGACCTGCTGCGACCCGCTCTACCGCAAGGCGCTGCGCGTCTCGGTCGGCTCGGTGCTGACCATGCCCTATGCACGCGACGGCTCCAGCGAGGCGCTGCTCGGCGCCCTGGCGGATGCGGGATTTGCCATCTGGGCGCTGTCGCCCTCGGGGGAGGTGGAGATCGGCGAGATCGTGCCGGCGCGGCGCATGGCGCTGGTCATGGGCACGGAAGGCGAGGGGTTGCCCAAGGTCATCCTCGAGCGGTTCCACACGGCGCGGATCGCCCAGATGCCCGGGCTCGACAGCCTGAATGTCGGAACGGCGAGCGGCATCGCCCTCTACAGCCTGGCGAAGTTGATGGGGCGCCTGCGGGGTTAAGGCAGCGCGCCGGACGCCCGCCCGTCTGCCCCGGGGCTCTATTCGGCGAGCGGGCTATGTTGCGCGGGGGAGCCGGCCAGCGACGGATCGATCGCCAGCACGCGCTCAGCCAAGGTCAGCCCCTTGCCCGGTCCCTTTGCCGACTTGGCGCGCAGCAGGTCCGGGATCGGTGACTTCTCACCCTCGCGGGCGGCGGTCAGAACGATCATCTTGGCGGCGATGTCGGCGATTTCCTCGCGCAGCGCCTTGTCGTTGGTCGCGGTCTTCGCCTTGAGCAGCCGTTCGGTCAGGGCGGTGTGGCGGTGGCGCAGCTCGTCCTCCAGATCCGCGGTGCCGGCAACGGCGCCGATGGCCGCTGCCGTGGCGGCCGGTTCGTCCTCGACGATGGCGATCTCCTTGAAATCCGGGACGGGAAGATTGGCCGCGCGCAGCGATTTCATGGCGGCGCGCACCTGGCTGTTGGCCGATTTCACCCCCTGCTTGAGGCGCGAGATCTCCTTGGCGCGCCGCTCGAGCAGGGCATCCTTGTCGACATTGTCGGCCATTTCGCGGGCGAGGCGGTCATCGAGCCTGAGTAGCTTATGTTCCTCCTGGGCCAGCCGGATTTCGGCGTCCTTGGCCCGCTTGGTCAGGAGCTTGGTCTCGCGACGCAGTTCCTCGCGCTCGTCTCGCAGGGCCTGGACCCGCATCTTGAGGTTCTCGATCTCGGTCTCGCGCGTCGTGCGCTCGATCTTCAGGTTGTCGACATCGGCCATGATGCGCTCGATGCGCCGGCCGAGGGTGGTGATCTCGAGATCCTTGGCGGCGGCGGATTCTTCCGTGCGGCGCAGCGCCTCCTTGAGATTGTCGGCCTCGACCTCGGCGCGCCGCAGCTTCGAGCGGAAGTCGGCGGCCTCGACGCTCATGTCGTGGATCTGGGCGCGAAGATCCTGATTGTCGGCGACCAGGTGGCTCGCTTCCCTGGAAAGCGTGTCGTTGGCCAGCCTCAGCGCAATGGACGCTTCCCGCTCGCGCAGCAGCTCCTGAGCGGTCCTGGCGTTCTCGGCGGCATAGACGGCCCGCACCATGTCCTTCTGTGCGCGGATTTCCTGCGGGCTGAGCGGCATCGTGGCCTTCAGGCGGTTCTCCGTGTAAAGCACGATGCGCTTGTGAATGGCCGGTGCGACCAGCATCACGATCAGTGCGGCGGCGAGAAAACCCAATCCAAAAAGCAGGGCGTATTCGATCACGGGCGAGCCACTTTGAGTTTATTCGAAGGTCCGCAATCAATAAACACGCGCCGCCTGTCAGGACAAGCGGCGCAGGCCGTGGCGGATCATGAATCTTTGCAGTGAGGAGAAGAGCGGCGCGAGCTTGTGCGGACCCTGCGCGGTGTGGCTCAGAAGGGATTCCAGGTCGGTGCGCGGGTGAGCTTCAGGTAGCCGACATTGACGCCGAGACGGGCGCCGAGGCCGGTGCGGATCGGCACCAGGACGACGTCGCGGCTCTTCAGCACGGTCATGCCGACGCCGGCGACCACATAGGCCGAACCGCTGACGCCGCCGTAGCGTGCAAAGAGGCCGTCGACCGAGGGCAGGTCGTAGACCAGCATCATCACGCGTGTGCCGTTGCCGCCGTAGTCGATGCCGAGCGAGGGGCCCTGCCAGAAGACGTCGTGCTGGCCGGCGTTCTTGGTGTTGAGCTGGCCTTCGCCATAGGTGAGGCCGGCGACGAAGGCGCCGGAGCCTTCCTGGCCGAGAATATAGCCATTCGGCAGGCCGTGCTGCTGGAAGGCCTGTTCGATGACCTTGGCCAGCGCGCCGCTGGTGGAGCCGAAGAAGCCGTGGCCGGCATCGACGATTTCCTGGATGCTGTACTCGCCTTCGGCTTTCGCTTCCCCGGCCGCCAGACCGAAGCCGGCAACGGAGAGAATCATGGCCACCAGAAACATCCGGAGGGCGGCGAAATCGCGGGTCGTCACAAGGCGCATGGGGTCTCCTCCATCCGTAATCGGCGCAATTGGCATGTCCAATGCGGGTAAAGCTATTTAGCGAGCATCCTATTAATAATCGGTTTACCAAATATGGTGTCATTATGGCCGAAAGGAATCCGACCACACCGGGCGCCCTCTATTGCGCATCCGGCCCTTCCGTGGGGATCGATCTTCAGGAGCGACCGATGCCGAAAAATCCGAACTTGACCCTAGCCGGTCCCGACCTCGCTGCGCTTCTGTGCAGCCGCGTCTGCCATGACGTGATCTCGCCCGTGGGCGCGATCAACAACGGCCTCGAACTGCTCGACGAGGGTGGTGCCGATGCCGATGCGATGGACCTCATCCGCACCAGCGCGCTCAACGCCTCGGTCCGCCTGAAGTTCGCCCGGCTCGCCTTCGGCGCTTCGGGCTCGGTCGGCGCCTCGATCGACACCGGCGAGGCCGAGAAGGCCGCCAAGGATTTCGCCGCGGCGGAAAAGAAGACCGAGGTCAGCTGGAACGGTCCGCGCGCGATCATCGCCAAGAACCGCGTCAAGCTGTTGCTCAACCTCTTCCTCGTCGCCTATGGCGCGATCCCGCGCGGCGGCCAGATCGACATCACGCTGGAAAACCCGGAATACGAGGCGAAGTTCAAGCTGACCGCCAAGGGCCGGATGATGCGCGTGCCGCCGAAATTCGCCGAGATCTGCAGCGGCACCATCGAGGAGGCGATCGACGCCCACTCGATCCAGCCCTACTACACGGTGTTGCTCGCCGACGAATGCGGCATGGAACTGAAGTATTTCGCCACCGAGGACGAAATCGTCTTCACCGCGGAAACCGTGGCTGCGGCCTGAGCGGTTCGACATTCCACCGCTATTGCAAACCCTTGAAGAAGCACGCCGCCTCGGCGTGCTTCGCGTTTTGCGTGCACGGCGGACTGGAGAGCGGTAACGTTTCATTAGTCGAAAGCGCTTATTGTCGCAGTCAGGTTCCGCCCTTCCCATGACGGGAGGGGTCGCGACATGGGAGTTCACGATGCAGCGTTTGATGATTGCGGACAGTTCTGACGTGGTCCGCAAGGTCGGCAAGAAGATCCTGTCTGAGATCGGCTTTCTCGTGCTCGAGGCCGGTACCGCACGCGAGGCGCTGACGCGCAGCGAAACGGAACTGCCGAACATCATCATCGTCGATGCCGGCCTGGACGGCGCGCTGGACCTCATCGCCAATATCCGCGCACTGCCGGACGGCAAGAGCGTGCTGATCTACTATTGCGTGGTCGAAGCCGACCTGAAGACCATGATGGCGGGCAAGCGCGCCGGCGCCAACGACTTCCTGCTGAAGCCGTTCGACCGCAAGATCCTTACCCAGATGTTCACCGACAAGGCGATCGCCGCCTGACATTCTCTCCCATTCGGCACTGAACTCCACGCCCCGCACGTCCGGGGCGTTTTTCGTCGTGCACGGCAGGATGGCCGCCGGGCGCGGAGCGGGGGAGGGACTGAAGCCGAAAACAAAAAACCTGCCCGGGTGAGGGGCAGGTCGAATGCAGCGCGGGGGATGCGCTAAAGCGGGTCTCAGGCGGTTTCCATATATTCGGCGCCATCCGGCTCGCGCAGCACGTAGCCGCGGCCCCAGACGGTTTCGATGTAGTTGGCGCCGCCTGCGGCATTGGCGAGCTTCTTGCGCAGCTTGCAGATGAAGACGTCGATGATCTTCAGTTCCGGTTCGTCCATTCCGCCATAGAGGTGGTTGAGGAACATTTCCTTCGTCAGCGTGGTACCCTTGCGGAGCGAAAGCAGCTCCAGCATCTGGTATTCCTTGCCGGTCAGGTGAACGCGCTGGCCGCCGACTTCGACGGTCTTGGCGTCGAGGTTCACGATCAGTTCGCCGGTGGTGATGATCGACTGGGCATGGCCCTTGGAACGGCGGACGATGGCATGAATGCGCGCGACCAGTTCGTCCTTGTGGAACGGCTTGGTCATGTAGTCGTCGGCGCCGAAGCCGAGACCGCGAACCTTGTCCTCGATGCCGGCCATGCCGGAAAGGATAAGGATCGGCGTCTTGACCTTCGAAAGCCGCAGCGTGCGCAGCACTTCGTAGCCGGACATGTCCGGGAGATTGAGGTCGAGCAGAATGATATCGTAGTCGTAGAGCTTCCCGAGATCCACGCCTTCCTCGCCCAGGTCGGTCGTGTAGACGTTGAAACTCTCCGATTTGAGCATCAGTTCGATGCTCTGCGCCGTGGCGCTATCGTCTTCAATGAGTAGAACCCGCATAATTATCCCCTTTACCGCCGCCGAAAGGTCGTACTTGGCCCCCTACGCGATACGGATCCAGTCGTTGCCTGATTTGAAGGCTGCCACCAAATGGTTAACAAATTCTGATTCCTTCTGGCAAGGTGTATCGAATTTATTAAACAAAGATACCAGTCTCCTGATTTTTCATCTGTTTCCGGCATCGCCACAATTGAATCAGAAGATGAGATTTTCCCACTAACCGATTCATTTGACTCATCATTGTCATGGGCTTTTTAAGGCCGTGGCATTTACTGACCCTTAAATGATCTCACCTATCATTAACGATGCCCGTAAACGAAAGGTTACCAAGGGTAGCTTTTTGTTAACGCCGCCGCTTTTTTTCGAGAATGATTCGTCGGGGAGAGCGGCTTGGCATTTTGTCAGTAAGTGTGGCGGGGGGTCTCGCATCACGGGAGTATTGCGTATGAAGTCGCGTGAGAGCCTAGTGCGCCTGAAAGGATTTCAGGTCACAGAAAAACGTCGGCAATTGCAGCAGTTGCAGTCAATGATGTCGGAGTTCGAGCGGATGGCGAAGGAACTGGAAAACCAGATCGCCATCGAGGAGAAGAAGTCCGGGATCACTGATCCGAACCATTTCGCGTATCCAACCTTTGCCAAGGCGGCCCGGCAGCGGGCCGACAATCTCCAGGTTTCGATTCGCGAACTGAAGGTTCAGCAGGAAGCGGCCGAGCTTTTGCTCGAAGAAGCCGAGGCCGAACATGCCAAGGCCGCGGCGCTCGAAGAGCGCGACGGCCAGATGCGCATCCGGGCCTAGGCTCCGGAGCGTTCTCTACAAGGCGCGGCCGGTGGCGGTGCGGAGAGATCCGCGACCGCCGTCGAGCCGTTCGTCGAAACTTGTCCGGGCGGCGAACCGCCGGCCGGACAGAATCAGAACTTGATGACGTCGGCCCAGTCGGGGTGACGCTGCGCCTGGGCGCGGAAAAACGGGCAGAGCGGAATGATCTTCCAGCCGCCGCTGCGGGCCTGCTCGATCGCAAAGAGCGCGAGCGCCTGGCCGGCACCCTTGCCGCGCATGCTTTCCGGCACTTCGGTATGATCGACGATGATCAGGCTCGGCGACGCGCGAGAATAGGTCATCACCGCCGGCGTCTCTCCCTCGATGAACCGACCGACATAGCGGCCGCCCGAGCCGACTTCCTCACTAGCAATATCCATGGTTGCCCTTTCGCGATCGAGATCCCGACGGCTTAACATCGCCCGCTTTTCACGGCAATGATGGCCGGCGCACGACCAACCGGTCGGGCTGCGATTCGAGCGGGGGCGTGGGGATGATCTGGGTGAAGGCGGCGATGCTGGTGCTGGCCCCGATGTTTCTGGCGCTTGGCCTCGTGCTGCCCCTGGTCCGCTTCGAAAAGCTCTACTTCTTTGCCGAGAACCCGTCGCTGGTGGAGATCGTCGCCGCGCTGTGGCGGGACGGCAATGGCGGGCTTGCCGTACTGGTGGGACTGCTGTCGATCGCCTTTCCGGCGATCAAGCTGGTCGGCCTCGGGGCGGAGGCCTTCACGGCTTCAAGCGCCGGTGCGCGCAGCGGACTGCTGCATGCGCTCGTTCCGTTTCTGTCGAAATGGTCGATGATGGACGTGCTGCTGGTGGCGATCGTCATCTTCGCGGCCAAGTCCAGCGGCCTTGCCGAGGCCTTCACCCAGCCGGGACTGTGGTTCTACGCGGCGTCGTCGGTGCTGGCCGGAGTGCTGCACCATCTGCTGCAGAGGCAGTGGCGGGCGCAATAGACAAAGTGCGCGCAAGGAGGTTATCCTGCGCGCACGATGAAACGATCGGAGATGCGGGCGGCGAGGGCCTGCCCGGTTGTCTCGTCAATGGCGATATTGCTGGATGCGCGTGGTGCGCAGGCCCGGCAGGCCGTGGTCGTTGATGGAGGACTGCCAGGAGAGGAATTCCTCGACCGTCAGGGTATAGCGCTCGCAGGCTTCTTCCAGGCTCAACAGGCCGCCGCGCACCGCGGCGACAACCTCAGCCTTCCGGCGGATCACCCAGCGGCGCGTATTGGCCGGCGGCAGATCGGCGATGGTAAGCGGGCTGCCATCGGGGCCGATGACATATTTCACTCGGGGGCGGATCATTTCGGTCATTGGACTCTCTATACATACTCAAGACCACACGAGCGCATCGTAGCTGCCCACCTTTAAAATTTGCCTAAGCGCCTTGTAAGCATTTGATAATAATTTTCACGACTTGCGGCGGGGATCATACAGCCGCCGCGGTGCCTTGCCTGCCGTTGCGTAAACTTGCGGCATCTGCATAGGAGTTATGCTGATTTAGAAATTTTCCAGATTTAAAAATGTAGTAGAAGCTTCGAACAATGACGGGGCGTGTGGTTTTCCATGCGCCGCCGTAAACTCGGGCATGCGAATTTTCCCTCCCCGAGCCAGAACCGAAAGACCGGCGCCAGTTCCGTTCTCTACTGTTCCAGATATATTCGTTCGATAGTTACTCTCACAGGTGCGGCCAGATAGCTTCGGTCGAAAGGAGCGCAATGTTCAGGGTGTCCGAGTCAATCTGCCGCGAAGAAGAAGGCAAAGGCGTTTCGGCGATCCCCGTCGACGACGCGGGCCTTTGCCCTCTGGGCCGGCAGTTTGCAGCCCTCGGTCGGCGCTACGGTTTCGACTATTTCCTCGTCAGCACTTTTCCCAAGGCCGACAAGCCCGAATTCTCGGCGAACATCCTCTTCTGCAACTGGCCGCACGAGCTCAAGGCGCGCTATCGGACGGAAGACCAGTTCGCCTCGAGCCGGCTGGTGGCGCGGCTGAAGCAGAGCATCCTGCCGTTCCAGTCCGACGAATGCGTCTTCACCGACGGCAAGGACAAGGACGCCGAGGGCGGCATCGCCGGCGCCTTCCGCGATTTCGGCATGGGCGCCAGCCTTGCCTTCGCCATCCATGATTCCGAGCTTGCCCATTATCTCTTCGTCTTTTCCGGCGAACGGGCCGAGCTCGACCGCCAGGAAATCGCGAGCTTCTATTTCGAAAGCCTCGAGCTGCTGGACAACTGCTCCAGCCGGATCGCCCAGAAGGACGGCCCGCGCGAGAAGCTGTCGGCCCGGGAGATCGAGTGCCTGCGCTGGTCGGCCGCCGGCAAGAGCAGCGACGAGATTGCCATCATCCTGTCGATCTCGAGCCACACCGTCGTCAGCTATCTGAAGAGCGCCATGCGCAAGCTGGATTCGGTCAACCGCATGCAGGCGGTTGCCCGGGCCTGCCGCTTCCGGCTGCTCTGATCCGGCCGGCTCGCCGCACTCTCTGTGGTGCGGGCTTCCACCGCGCCGCTAGAGCATGAATGCCGAAATCTCCGTGTGACCGTAGCCGAACAGAAGCTGCGCGCTTCCGGTATGGCGAAGCGTCAGGATGTCGCCCTCAGAAAGTGCGGCGATGGCGCTCGACGACTGCGTGCCGACCGTACCGGCCACCGCGACGAGATCGTCTGTCCCGTTTCTGCGAAGCGCCGCCCCGTGGCCTGATGACGTCTGCGCCTCGACGTTGAGCGTCAGAAGATAGGTTCCGTCCGCCGGAACCACCAGTTCGCGCCCTTGTCCGGATCCCAGGATCGCGCCCAGGGCAAATCCTCCCGCTGCCAGATGAAGATCGTCGAAACCCGTTGCCATGCCGACGGAAGGCGAGAGGCTGCCGGCGGTGCGCGAGGTGCGGACGAGCGGTCGCTGACCGGTGCGCACCACGCCCTGCGGCGAAATCGTCAGCGCCGTGGTCCAGGCTGCGCCGTCGCTGCTGACCTTGATGGCAAAGCGGTCATCGCCTGCAAGCCCGAGTTCCGCCTTGCCCTGCCAGCCGGACTGGAACAGCAGCGACGCCGTATCTCCGCCCGAGGCCTTGTTGATCTTCAGCCGATGATCGCCGCCGGCATGGGTCAGAAGGATGGCCGGCGCCGATACGGCAAGCCTGTTGGTCGCATCGGGCGTGGCGCCGATCCCGAGGGCGGAGACCTGCGGCGAGGCGGGCAGGGGGATGTCGTCCCAGTCCGTTCCGGTGAAGAGCTTCAGCCGTCCCTCGGCGCGATCGAAGGCACGCCAACCGAGAACCGGTGCGATGAAGATCCAGGCTTCGTCCTGGCGAAAGGCGAGGCGGCCCGATCGGCCCGTCCAGGCAGCCGTGGCGCCCGGCAGGACCCAGAAACATTCGCCTTCGGCCGGTGCGGCGGGCGGGCTGGCCAGACGCGCGGCGATCACCAGCTGCACCGTGGCATCCAGCACCTGCAGGGCCTCGTTGTGGGTGACGTGCTTCTGCGCCTGGGCCGGTTTGATGTAGGGCAGGGCAAGATTGACCGTGGTATCCGACATGACTGCATTCTCCGCTGCGATCGGTTCGATGCCCCGATCCTGCACCGGTTTCCGGTCGCGGGGACGAATGGCGGGGGTGCGGATTGAAACGACTGACTTTTCCCGTTCGGACTTCCCCGTTTCCCGTTTCCCGTATCACGGGAGGATGGCCGGGACGCCGAATTCGCCGGTCCGGAACGAATGCACGATTTTCCCTGCCCTCCCGCCGCCAGCCCGGCGACGGATTCAGCAATGTGACTTGTCGCTTTGTGATTGGCCTCTCGGCAATTTCGTGGCTATGTTAGCAAAGATGCGGCAATCCCCTGGTGTGGCCCCGTTGCGAGCAACGGCGGTCTCATACTTTCGGCGGAAATCGGCCGTGATCGCGGCCGAATGCGGCTAAATCCTGACAGTGAAAAACTCGGCACGATCTAATTTTTCGGCATTTTGTGCCGCTTTTTTGGCGGTTCAGCCAATTTAAGCACCAAACTGTGGTCAATTGGCGGTAAAATGCGCGCTGCCTAGTTTTTGGACTTCACATTTTTGCCGAAAACGCTATCAAATCCGAGCATGTTAAGAACCCCGCTAAGGGACAACATAAAAAGGGACGCTCCAAAAGTTTGCGTCCGGGGGATTGGTAATGGAGTACTTCATCCAGCAGCTCATCAACGGGCTGACTCTTGGATCCATCTATGGCCTGGTGGCAATCGGCTATACGATGGTTTACGGCATCATCGGCATGATCAACTTCGCCCACGGCGATATCTTCATGCTCGGCGGCTTCGCCGCTCTCATCGTCTACCTCATCCTGACATCGTTCTTCGCCGGCATTCCGGTGGCGCTTGCGCTGCTGATCATGCTGGTCATCGCGATGCTGATGACCGGTCTGTGGAACTGGACCATCGAACGGGTCGCCTATCGGCCGCTGCGCGGATCCTTCCGCCTGGCGCCGCTGATCACGGCGATCGGCATGTCGATCGCCCTGTCGAACTTCATTCAGGTCACCCAGGGTCCGCGCAACAAGCCGATCCCGGCGCTGGTCAATGATGTGTTCCACATCGGCGCGATCACCATCTCGCTGAAGCAGCTGCTCATCGTCGCCATCACCTCGGTGCTGCTCGCCGCCTTCTGGTACATCGTCAACAAGACGCCGCTCGGCCGCGCCCAGCGCGCCACCGAGCAGGACCGCAAGATGGCGGCCCTTCTCGGCGTCGACGTCGACAAGACCATTTCCATCACCTTCGTGATGGGTGCGGCGCTCGCCGCGGTCGCCGGCACCATGTACCTGATGTATTACGGCGTGGCTTCGTTCAACGACGGCTTCATTCCGGGCGTCAAGGCGTTCACCGCCGCGGTTCTCGGCGGCATCGGATCGCTTCCCGGCGCCGTGCTCGGCGGTCTGCTGATCGGTCTCATCGAGTCGCTCTGGTCGGCCTATTTCAGCATCGCCTACAAGGATGTCGCGACCTTCGGTCTGCTGGCATTCGTGCTGATCTTCAAGCCCACCGGTATCCTTGGGCGGCCGGAAGTCGAGAAGGTCTGATCCAATGGCAAATCCTGCAAACGTGACCGGCACGTCTCAATCCGGTACCCTTGCGCGTGCGCTCAAGGAGGGCCTCTTCGCGGGTGTGCTCGCGCTCGGCCTGTTCAGTCTCTATGTCGGTATCAAGACCGATCAGGACATCAACAACGCGCCGATCTGGTATCCGCGCTGGGGCCTGCTGGCGATCTTCGTCGCCATCGCCGCCGTCGGCCGCTTCCTGATCGTCGGCTTCGTCCATCCGTGGAACCGCGCCCGCAAGGAGCGTCTCTCGGAAATGCCGGTGCACGAGATCGAGTCCAAGCCCTCGTTCTTTCACCAGCACTTCCTGAAGATCGCGCTTGTGGCGCTGCTGCTCTATCCGCCGGTCGTCATCTGGCTGACCGGTATCCAGGGCGCGCTGAAGTTCGTCGACAATTTCGGCATCCAGATCCTGATCTACGTGATGCTGGCCTGGGGCCTCAACATCGTCGTCGGTCTGGCCGGTCTGCTCGACCTCGGCTACGTCGCCTTCTACGCGGTCGGTGCCTATTCCTATGCGCTGATGTCCCAGCATTTCGGCCTGTCCTTCTGGGTCTTGCTGCCGCTGTCGGGCATTCTCGCCGCCTTCTGGGGCATCATCCTCGGCTTTCCGGTGCTCAGGCTACGCGGCGACTACCTCGCCATCGTGACGCTCGCCTTCGGTGAAATCATCCGCCTCGTTCTCATCAACTGGACGGACGTCACCAAGGGCACCTTCGGCATCTCCGGCATTCCGAAAGCCACGCTGTTCGGCATCAAGTTCGATGCCTCGCCGACCGGCTTCGCCAAGCTCTTCGACCTGCCGATGTCGTCCGCCTACTACAAGATCTTCCTCTTCTATCTCATCCTGGCTCTCTGCATGCTGACCGCCTATGTGACGATCCGGCTTCGTCGCATGCCGATCGGCCGTGCCTGGGAAGCCCTGCGTGAAGACGAGATCGCCTGCCGTTCGCTCGGCATCAACACGGTCACGACCAAGCTGACGGCCTTTGCCATCGGTGCGATGTTCGGCGGTTTCGCCGGCTCCTTCTTCGCCGCCCGCCAGGGTTTCGTCTCTCCGGAAAGCTTCGTCTTCCTGGAATCGGCCGTCATCCTCGCCATCGTCGTTCTCGGCGGCATGGGTTCGCTCACCGGTATCGCGATCGCCGCCATCGTCATGGTCGGCGGCACGGAAATGCTGCGCGAAATGGAGTTTCTGAAGCATGTCTTCGGGCCTGACTTCACGCCGGAGCTCTACCGCATGCTGCTCTTCGGCCTGGCCATGATCGTGGTCATGCTGTTCAAGCCGCGCGGCTTCGTCGGCTCGCGTCAACCGACAGCCTTCCTCAAGGAGAGCAAGGCCGTCTCGGGAAGCTTTACCAAGGAAGGTCACGGCTGATGACTTCCGGAACGAACACGATGACCAACGACACCCTACTCAAGGTCGAACACCTGTCGATGAAGTTCGGCGGCCTGATGGCCATCAACGACTTCTCCTTCGAAGCCCGGCGCGGTGAGATCACCGCGCTGATCGGACCGAACGGCGCCGGCAAGACGACGGTGTTCAACTGCATCACCGGCTTCTACAAGCCGACCATGGGGATGATCACGCTGCGCCAGAAGGCGGGCCCTGAATTCCTGCTCGAGCGTCTGCCCGACTTCGAGATCACCAAGAAGGCGAAGGTCGCCCGTACCTTCCAGAACATCCGGCTCTTCTCGGGCCTGACCGTCCTGGAAAACCTTCTGGTCGCCCAGCACAACGCTCTGATGCGGGCGTCGGGCTATACCGTTCTCGGCCTGCTCGGCCTTCCCGCCTACAAGCGGGCGGCAGCGGCGGCGATCGAGAAGGCCAAGTACTGGCTCGACAAGGCCGACCTGATGGAACGTGCCGACGACCCGGCCGGCGATCTGCCCTACGGCGCCCAGCGCCGTCTGGAAATCGCCCGCGCCATGTGCACGGAGCCCGAACTGCTCTGCCTCGACGAACCGGCCGCCGGTCTCAATCCGAAAGAGTCGCTGACGCTCAACGCCCTGTTGCGCAGCATCCGCGACGAAGGCACCTCGGTGCTGCTGATCGAGCACGACATGTCGGTGGTCATGGAAATCTCCGACCACGTCGTGGTGCTCGAATACGGTCAGAAGATTTCCGACGGCACGCCGGATCACGTTAAGAACGACCCGAAGGTCATCGCGGCCTATCTGGGTGTCGAGGATGAAGAATTGGATGAAGCGATCTCTGAGGTCGAAGCCGTCGCGGGAGGGCAGGTCTGATGTCTGTTGAACCGCTTCTCAAAGTACAGGGCGTCGAGACCTATTACGGCAATATCCGCGCGCTCAGCGGGGTCGATGTCGAAGTCCGCCAGGGCGAAATCGTCAGCCTGATCGGTGCCAACGGTGCCGGCAAGTCGACGTTGATGATGACCATCTGCGGCAGCCCGCAGGCCCGCACCGGCACCATCACCTTCGACGGGACGGACATCACCAAGATGCCGACCCATCTGATCGCCCGCCGCCGCATCGCCCAGTCGCCGGAAGGCCGCCGCATCTTCCCGCGCATGACCGTGCTGGAAAACCTGCAGATGGGCGCCGGCCTCGACAATCTGAAGCACTTCAACGAGGACGTGGAGAAGATCTTCACGCTGTTTCCCCGTCTGAAGGAACGCCAGAGCCAGCGCGGCGGAACGCTTTCGGGCGGCGAACAGCAGATGCTGTCGATCGGCCGCGCACTGATGGCCCGTCCGAAGCTGCTTCTGCTCGACGAGCCGTCGCTCGGTCTGGCGCCGCTGATCGTCAAGGGCATCTTCGAGGCGATCAAGAAGCTCAACAAGGAAGAGGGGCTGACCGTCTTCCTCGTCGAGCAGAACGCCTTCGCGGCGCTCAAGCTCTCCGACCGTGCCTATGTCATGGTCAACGGCAAGGTCACCATGAGCGGAACCGGCAAGGAACTGCTCGCCGATCCGCAGGTTCGGGCAGCCTATCTCGAAGGCGGCCACCACTGAGCGGGTAGGGAGTATAGAATATGCAAGGCTTGTTTTTCGAAAGCGATACCGGCGTCCGCTATGTTTTGCGCGTCCTGGTTCTTCTCCTTGGCTTCTGGACCGCATGGCGGGCCGGCAAGGCGACGGCCGAGAGCTGGCAGGGCTATCCGACGGTGGTGGTCTACACCCTGCTGCTCGGCGTCGTGATGCGCTTCCTGCATTACGCGCTGTTCCAGGGACCCATGATCAGCCCGCTGCTTTACGGCGTTGACGTGTTGATTTTGCTTGTGTTTTCCACGGCCGGCTTCCGGACGCGGCGGACCACGCAGATGGCCGATAACTACTATTGGCTTTATGAGAAGACCTCGGCCTTCTCTTGGAAGAAGAAAGATTGACAGCCGCGTTTTTCTTGTCTCACATGGGTGGCAAGAGCGTGAGCTTTCATAAGAGTGGAACAGCTTTTCCGGCGCAGTCATGGTGGGTATTGCGCAGGGTCTCGAAACCTAACCCGCCTAAAAAATTGGGAGTAACAAAATGAAGAAGTCTCTTCTTTCGGCCGTGGCGCTGACGGCAATGGTTGCCTTCAGCGGTACCGCCTGGGCTGACCTTCTGGTCGGCGTCGGCGGCCCGATGACCGGTCCGAACGCCGCTTTCGGCGCACAGCTCCAGAAGGGTGCTGAACAGGCTGCTGCAGACATAAACGCAGCTGGCGGCATCAACGGCGAACAGGTCAAGATCGTCCTGGGCGACGACGTCTCCGACGCCAAGCAGGGCGTATCGGTTGCCAACAAGTTCGCAGCTGACGGCGTCAAGTTCGTTGTCGGTCACTTCAACTCTGGCGTTTCGATCCCGGCTTCGGAAGTCTACGCCGAAAACGGCATCCTCGAAGTCACCCCGGCTGCAACCAACCCGGTATTCACCGAGCGCGGCATGTGGAACACCTTCCGCGTCTGCGGCCGTGACGACCAGCAGGGCGCGGTTGCCGGCAAGTACATCGCCGACAACTTCAAGGACGGCAAGGTTGCCGTCGTTCACGACAAGACCCCGTACGGCCAGGGCCTTGCCGACGAAACCAAGAAGGCCATGAACGGCCTCGGCATCACCGAAGTCATGTACGAAGGCATCACCGCCGGCGACAAGGACTACTCGGCTCTGATCTCCAAGATGAAGGAAGCCGGCGTAACGCTCGTTTACTTCGGCGGTCTGCACACCGAAGCCGGTCTCATCATGCGTCAGATGGCTGACGGCGGCCTCAAGGCTGTCCTGATGTCGGGCGACGGCATCACCTCGAACGAACTTGCTTCGATCGCTGGCGACGCAGTCAACGGCACCCTGATGACCTTCCCGCCGGATCCGCGCCTGAACCCGAACGCTGCTGAAGCCGTCAAGAAGTTCCGCGACGCCGGCTTCGAACCGGAAGCCTACACGCTGTACTCCTACGCAGCTCTCCAGGTCATGGCCGAAGCCGCCAAGAAGGCCGGCTCGAACGATGCCGAAGCTGTTGCTGCAGCGCTGAAGGAAAAGGGTCCGTACACGACGGTCATCGGCGAACTCGGCTTCGACGCCAAGGGCGACATCACCCGTCCGGACTACGTCATGTACACCTGGCAGAAGGGTGCCGACGGCAAGTACACCTACCTGCAGAACAAGTAATCGCGTCGGCCGAGAATTCGGCCTGACCGTACGACCTGCATCGGATGGCCCGGCCCTGCGCCGGGCCATCTGTTTTTTGTGCCCTGCCGCGACACCTTCGTCCTTCGTCGCATGCCGCGAATATTGGGATTGCGGTGATGGCTGTTTGCGTAATACTGCCCACTCGAATGGAGTGGGAGGCTCGACCAGCATGCAGGTTTCAGCAGTGGCGCCCGGCGACGGGATCTACGATCGCGAACTCGACAAGAACGCCGCGAATTTTTCGCAGATGACGCCGCTGAGCTTCATCGAGCGCGCGGCGTCCGTCTATCCGGGCCGCACAGCCGTGGTCTACGGCGACGTGCGCCGCAACTGGGCGCAAACTTATGACCGGGTGCGGCGGCTGGCCAGCGCGCTCTCCGGGCGCGGCATCGGCAAGGGCGACACGGTCGCCGTGATCTGCGCCAACATTCCCGAAATCTTCGAATGCCATTTCGCCGTGCCCATGGTCGGGGCCGTGCTAAATGCGATCAATACCCGTCTCGACGCCGAGGCGATCGCCTTCATCCTCAATCACGGCGAAGCGCGCATGCTGATCGTCGATCCGGAATTCGCCGATGTCGCCGAGCGCGCCGTGCACATTGCCGGACGGCCGATCGACGTGATCGACATTCTTGATCCGAGCTTCGAGGGTGGCCATCGCATCGGGGCGGCCACCTATGACGAACTTCTGGCGGACGGCAATGCCAATTTCCACTGGGAACGGCCGGCCGACGAATGGGACGCGATCAGCCTCAACTACACTTCCGGCACGACCGGCGACCCGAAGGGCGTCGTCTATCATCATCGCGGCGCCTATCTGAACGCCATCGGCAATATCCTCACCTGGAGCATGGCCAACCACCCGGTCTATCTCTGGACCCTGCCGATGTTCCACTGCAACGGCTGGTGCTTCCCGTGGACGATCGCGGCGGCGGCCGGCACGTCAGTATGCCTGCGTGCGGTGCGCGTCGAGCCGATCTACGAGATGATCAAGAGCGAGCGGGTGACGCATTTCTGCGGCGCGCCGATCGTGCTGAACCTGATCGCCCATGCGCCGGACGAAATGAAGGCCGGCATCGACCACAAGGTCAGCGTCATGACGGCGGGTGCGGCACCGCCGGCGGCCGTCATCCAGGCGATGGAGGAACTCGGCTTCGACGTCACCCACGCCTATGGCCTCACCGAGACCTATGGTCCGGCCGTGGTCTGCGCCTGGCACGACGAGTGGAACGAGCTCGACATTTCCGAGAAGGCCCGGCTCAAGGCCCGCCAGGGCGTGCGCTATTCGGTGCTCGACGGTCTGATGGTCGCCGACCCGGAAACGCTGGAGCCGGTGCCGCGCGACGGCGAGACCATGGGCGAGATCTTCTTTAGCGGCAACAATGTCATGCGCGGTTATCTGAAGAACCCGTCCTCCTCGGCCAAGGCCTTTGCCGGCGGCTGGTTCCATTCCGGCGACCTCGCGGTCTGCCATCCCGACGGCTATATCGAGATCAAAGACCGTTCCAAGGACATCATCATTTCCGGCGGCGAGAACATTTCCTCGATCGAGGTCGAAGGCGTGCTCTACCGCCACCCGGCCGTGATGGAAGCGGCGATCGTCGCCCGGCCGGATGAGAAATGGGGCGAAACCCCTTGCGCCTTCGTCGGGCTGAAACCGGGTGCGACCGTGACCGAGCAGGAACTGATCGCGTTCTGCCGGGCCAATATGGCGCATTTCAAGGCGCCGAAGACGGTGGTGTTCGGGCCGCTGCCGAAGACCTCGACCGGCAAGATCCAGAAATACGTGCTGCGCGAGAAGGCCAAGGCGCTTTAGGGGCGAGGAAACCCCTCCCAACCCCTTGCGAGGAAACCCCTCCCCAACCCCTCCCCACAAGGGGGAGGGGCTCAGGTGCCCCACGCCATCGTCTGTGCCCCACGCCATCTTAGGTGGCCCGCGCCATCGTCTGATGCGAGCAAGACGGTGCCGCGAGTCTTCTCCCCCCTTGTGGGGGAGATGGCCGGCAGGCCAGAGGGGGATTGCCGTCGTTTTCGGTCAGCCGTACCGTTCAATCCACGTGCAGCACGTGGGCCGCCTTGACGGCGGCCGACGCGCGGTTCTCCACGCCGAGCTTCACGTAGATCTGTTCCAGATGCTTGTTCACGGTGCGCGCCGAGAGCCCGAGAATATCGGCGATGTCGCGGTTCGCCTTGCCCTTGGCGATCCATAGCAGCACTTCCGCCTCGCGCTGCGTCAGACCGAACTGGCCGCGCAGGATCTCGTCCTCGTGCTTGCGGTTGGCGACCGTCAGGCGGAAAAGGTATTCGTCCGGGCCGAGCCCGCCGAGGAAGCCGAGCTGCAGCTCGGTGCCGCCCGCATGGGTGAAGCAGAAGGCCGTCTCTGCGCTGTGGGCGGGCGCGTCGCGCCGCGCCATCCAGCCGGCAATGGCGCCGGCGACCAGGTCGAGGCCGCTGGCGCTGCCCGTGGCGGTGTCGGCGAGCCGGGTGGCCTGGGGCGTCGACCAGTGGATCGTGCCGTCGGCCCGAACCGCCAGCAGATGCCGTCCGGCGGCATCGAGCGCCACGCGCGCGCTCTGGGCCGAGCGGGCATTCGACAGATGCACCCGAATGCGGGCGCGCAGCTCGTCGATGTTGATCGGCTTGGTCAGGTAGTCGACGCCGCCGGAATCGAGCGCGTGCACGACATGCTCGGTCTCGGTCAGCCCGGTCATGAAGATTACCGGCACCTGGGCGACCACCGGATCCGCTTTCAGCCTGCGGCAGGTCTCGAAGCCGTCCATGCCCGGCATCATGGCGTCGAGCAGGATGAGGTCGGGGCTGATCTTGTCGACGATCGACAGCGCCGCCTGGCCCGACGTGGCGATCAGCACGGAGAAGCCGGACTGCTCCAGCGCGTCGGTGAGGAACCCGAGCGCCTCCGGGCTGTCGTCGACGAGCAGCACGATGTCGCGCGGACGGTTCACGTCAGCCATGGCTCTTTTCCTCCCCGCGGTCGACGTCCTTCAGGAAGGCGGCGAAGCCGGCCAGGTCGAAGGCCTGGACGAAACCGCGCGAGGCGTCGACGAAGGCGCCGTTCTCCTCGATTTTCGACAGGTCCGCAAGCTTGGCTTCGATGCCGCGCACATAGCCGATTTCGCTCAGGCGCGACAGTTCGGCGAGATGGGCCGTGCCTGGCGAGGCGAGCGGGCGATCGGCCTCCGGCACGGGCGCGGGCAGGGCGGCCAGTTCGTCCGCATAAATCCAGTCGAGGCCGAGATACATGGCGAGCTTGTCGCGCAGCCGCTGCACGTCGACCGGCTTGGCGATGGCGTCGTCATGGCCTTCGCCGCCGGGACCCGGTGCGTCGCCGATATTGGCCGACAGCATGATGATCGGCGCCGTCTGGCCGGCGTCGCGCAGCTTCTCGACCAGTTGCCAGCCGTTCATGCCGGGCATCTGGATGTCGACGAGGAAGAGGTCGGGCCGGACACCCTCGATCAGCGTCAGGCATTCCGGCCCGCCGGCTGCCGTCAGCACGACGAAGTCGAGCGGGCCGAGCACCTCGCGCATCAGGTCGCGATGGTCCTCGTTGTCGTCGACGACGACGATGGTGCGGCGCGGGCCGGTATAGGAAACGATCTTGCGCTCGGGCGCAGGGGCGGTGCTCGGGCGGTCGATGGCCGACAGCATCAGCCGGACCTTGAAGGTTGAGCCCTTGTCGCGCTCGCTTTCCACCGAGATCTCGCCGCCGAGCGTGTTGGTCAGGAGCTTGGTGATGGTCAGTCCGAGGCCGAGGCCGGGCCGCGGGCGGATATTGTCCGCCTCGCCGCGCTGGAACGGCTCGTAGATGCGCTTCAGGTCCTTCTCGGCGATGCCGGTGCCGGTGTCGGAGACGGTGAAGGTCGCGACCTGGCTGCGATAGCCGACCTCGAAGCGCACCGTGCCCTGCTCGGTGAACTTGATGGCGTTGGATAGCAAATTGACGAGAATCTGCCGCAGCCGCTTCTCGTCGGTGCGGACATAGAGCGGCAGGGCGCGCGACCGCACGTGTTCGAAGGTCAATCCCTTGGCCGCCGCCTGGGGGGCGAACATGTCCACCAGCTGGTCGAGGAAATCCTGGATGTTCAGCTCGTTGGAGAAGACCTGGAGGCGGCCGGCCTCGATCTTGGAAATGTCCAGCAGCCCGTCGATCAGCCCGGAAAGATGATCGGCCGAGCGGCGGATGACCTTGATGGCCGACTGGCGGGCAGGCGGGATCGTCTCGTCGCGCTCGAGGATCTGGGCATAGCCGAGAACGGCGTTCAGCGGGGTGCGCAGTTCGTGGGACAGGCCGACGACATAGCGGCTCTTCGCCCGGTTGGCGGCCTCCGCTGTCTCCTTGGCCGTCTGCAGCGCCGCGTCGGTCTTGCGGTGGGCGGCGATCTCCTTGAGCAGCAGCGTGTTCTGGCGCGAGGATTCTTCTTCCGCCACCACCCGGCTGTCATGGGCGAGCACGTAGAACCAGCTTGCCACGCCTGAGATCACGGCGGAGACGATGAAGACGATCAGCACCGTGCGGTTGACGACATCGGCCGTCTCCGGCGAGGCGGTGGAGACCTGGTGGGCGATGAGGGCGAGGATCGCCCCGATCAGCGAGACGGCGACGAGCGCGGTCAACGCATAGCGGCCGAGGCGGGTGGAGAGCCAGGCCAGTGCCTGTTCGGGCAAAAAGCGGGCGGCGACGAAGGTCGCCTGCGCGTTGAGCTTGGCGTGCGGCTTGCACATGTCGTGGCAGCGGCTGTCGAGCGAGCAGCACAGCGAGCAGATCGGTGCAGCATAGGCCGGGCACCAGGCCATGTCTTCCGGCTCGAACGGGTGTTCGCAGATCGAGCAGGTGATCGAGGTGAGGTTCTTCCAGCTGTGGCGCGGCTTGCGGGCGAGATAGTACTTGCCCTTCGTGCCCCAGGCGATCAGCGGCGAGATCAGGAAGGCGATCAGCGTCACATAGGTGGCGAGCGAGGCCATCAGCGGCCCGAACAGGCCGAAATGGGCGGCGAGCGCGATGCCGGCCGAAAGCACCAGCGTGCCGCAGCCGACCGGGTTGATGTCGTAGAGATGGGCGCGCTTGAATTCGATGCCGGGCGGGGCAAGGCCGAGCGACTTGTTGATGAAGAGGTCGGCCGACAGCGTGCAGAGCCAGCTCATGGCGATGATCGAGAAGATGCCGAGCGTCTCCTCGAGCAGGCGGTAGATGCCGAGTTCCATCAGCAGCAGGGCGATCGCTACGTTGAATACCAGCCAGACGACGCGGCCGGGATGGCTGTGGGTCAGGCGCGAGAAGAAGTTCGACCAGGCGAGCGAGCCGGCATAGGCGTTCATCACGTTGATCTTGAGCTGCGAGATCACCACGAAACAGGCCATCATCAGCAGGGCGGCGGTCTGGTTTGGGATCATGTAGCCGAAGGCGGCGAGATACATGTGGGCGGGATCGGCCGCCTCGCGTGCGGGTACGCCGGTGGACAGTGTCAGCACCGCGAGGAAGGAGCCGGCCAGCAGCTTCGGAACGCCGAGCACGACCCAGCCGGAACCGGCGAGGAAGACGGCGAAGCGATGGCGAAGCTTTCGTCCGCCCTCCGGCGGCAAGAAGCGCAGGAAGTCGACCTGTTCGCCGATCTGTGGCATCAGCGCGAGGATCACGGCGGAGGCGGCGCCGAACTCGATCAGGTCGAAGGGGGCCGCCCCGCCGGCCTCGGCATTGGAGTGGCCGATGCCGGCAAAGGCGCGCCAGAGATCGATCTTTTCCCAGTCGAGAATGGCGATGAAGATGAAAGGCAGAATGTTGAGCACGATCCAGAAGGGCTGGGTCCACAGCTGGAATTTCGAGATCAGCCGCACGCCGTAGGTGACCAGCGGGATCACCACCATGGCGGAGATGATGTAGCCGATCCACAGCGGGATGCCGAAGGCGAGTTCCAGCGCCCCCGTCATGATCGAGGCCTCGATGGCGAACAGCATGAAGGTGAAGCTGGCATAGATCAGCGATGTGATCGTCGAGCCGATATAGCCGAAGCCGGCGCCGCGGGTCAGCAGGTCGATGTCGACGCCGTGGCGGATCGCGTAGCGGCTGATCGGCAGGCCGACGAGCAGCATCAGGACGGCGGCAGCGATGATGGCGAGACAAGCGTTTGTGGTGCCGTAGGAGAGCGTGATCGTGCCGCCGATGGCCTCGAGCGCCAGGAAGGAGATCGCGCCGATCGCGGTCTGCGAGATCCGGCTCGAGGAGAACTGCCGGGCGCTCTTGGCGGTGAAGCGCAGCGCGTAGTCTTCCAGCGTCTGGTTGGCGACCCAGCGATTGTATTCGCGCCGGACCGGAATGATGCGTTGGCGTGCGGCCATGCCTAAATTCTAACGCTCTTGAGGATGTGATTGCAGAATAGGCATTTTCACGGGAATGGCGGGAAATGCAAGGGGGAGGGGGGCGCCCGCCGTTGAGGCGCGGCGTCCCGACCCGTCGCGGCACTTGCCGTGTTTCACGGCCCGCGATCGACGGCCGGGCGGGAGGAAAAATTCAGTCCAGGGCCGTAAAACTGCGGAAACTCTGCGCCGGATGCGCGTTTACCCGTTTCTTTCCGGGCACCCAGACTGTAACGAGTGTCGAGATTTTATTGAAACGTGGGGACGGACCAACTGTCATGATGGAAATCTTTACCGCCGCCGGGCTCGCGGCGCTCTTTCAGGTGATTGCGATCGATCTGGTTCTCGCGGGCGACAATGCGATCGTCATCGGCATGGCGGCCGCCGGCCTCCCGGACAGCCAGCGTCGCAAGGCCATCCTGGTCGGTATCCTCGCTGCCACCGTGCTGCGCATCGGCTTTGCCACCATCACCGCCTATCTGCTCAACATGGTCGGGCTGCAGTTGCTCGGCGGCCTCCTGCTTGCCTGGGTGTGCTGGAAGATGTGGAGCGAACTGCGCACCGTCGCCCACGAGCCCCACAAGCAGGGCGAGACGGACGATACCGAGTTCACCGTCAAGGAAAAGACCTTCGTGCAGGCAGCGACCCAGATCGTCGTCGCCGACGTTTCCATGTCGCTCGACAACGTGCTGGCCGTCGCCGGTGCCGCCAAGGAACATACCAGCATCCTGGCGATCGGCCTCGTCCTGTCGATCGCGCTGATGGGTCTGGCCGCAAACCTGGTGGCGAGCCTGCTGCACAGGCATCGCTGGATCGCCTATGTCGGCCTCGGCGTCATCGCCTACGTCACTGTCACCATGGTCTATCATGGCCTGGTCGAGGTCTGGCCCTACGTCATCGGCTACCTCGCCTAGCCGAAAACCTGCCTTTGCCGCCTGATGGGCGGCTGCCGCGCCGGGTTCCAGCATGGAGCCCGGCGTTTTCGTTTTCGGCTTGGCCAAGCTCCCGCGCCGTCTTTCCCCCCTGGCATACGTCAAACGACGTATACGGTTTTGCGCCGCAGCATCGGATAGTCCCTCCCAGCAACGGTTAAAGTTTTCTTTACCCACCGGTTGCGGGAACAAGAAGAGGGGTTCAACCAGATGAAACTGAAGGCAAAAATCACCGGCGCAGTGCTCGGCGCCATGCTGTCCTCGACGGCATTCAGCGGCGCCTTCGCCGCCGACGACACGATCAAGATCGGCGTCCTGCATTCGCTTTCCGGCACCATGGCGATCTCGGAAACGACGCTGAAGGACGCCATGCTGATGCTCGTCGAAGAGCAGAACAAGAAGGGCGGCGTACTCGGCAAGAAGCTCGAGGCCGTCGTCGTCGACCCGGCCTCCGACTGGCCGCTGTTTGCCGAAAAGGCCCGCCAGCTGATCTCGCAGGACAAGGTCGCCGCCGTGTTCGGCTGCTGGACCTCGTCGTCGCGCAAGTCGGTCCTGCCGGTCTTTGAAGAACTGAATTCGATCCTGTTCTACCCGGTCCAGTACGAGGGTGAGGAATCCTCGCGCAACATCTTCTACACCGGTGCCGCCCCGAACCAGCAGGCGATCCCGGCCGTCGACTACCTGGCCGCCGAGGAAGGCGTCGAGCGCTGGGTTCTCGCCGGCACCGACTACGTCTATCCGCAGACGACCAACAAGATCCTCAAGGCCTATCTGATGTCCAAGGGCGTTGCCGAAGAGGACATCATGATCAACTACACGCCCTTCGGTCATTCCGACTGGCAGACCATCGTCTCCGACATCAAGAAGTTCGGCTCGGCCGGCAAGAAGACCGCCGTCGTCTCGACCATCAACGGCGACGCCAACGTTCCCTTCTACAAGGAACTGGGCAACCAGGGCATCAAGGCGGAAGACATCCCGGTCGTCGCCTTCTCGGTCGGTGAAGAAGAGCTTGCCGGCCTCGACACCGCACCGCTCGTCGGCCATCTCGCCGCCTGGAACTACTTCCAGTCCTTCGACGCCGACGTCAATGCCGAGTTCATCGAGCAGTGGCACGCCTTCACCAAGAACGACAAGCGCGTCACCAACGACCCGATGGAAGCCGCCTATATCGGCTTCAACGCCTGGGTGAAGGCCGTCGAGGCCGCCGGCACCACCGATACCGACGCCGTTCTCGACTCGATCATCGGCGTTGCCGTGCCGAACCTGTCGGGCGGCTATTCCACCGTCATGCCGAACCACCACATCACCAAGCCGGTGCTGATCGGCGAAATCCAGGCCGACGGCCAGTTCGAAATCGTCCAGGAAACGCCGGCCGTCGTCGGCGACGAATGGTCGGATTACCTGCCAGACTCCAAGGACCTGATCTCCGATTGGCGCAAGCCGATGGAATGCGGCAACTTCAACGTCGCCACCGGCAAGTGCGGCGGCAAGGGCAGCTGATCATCCCCTTCTCCCTTCGGGGAGAAGGTGGTCCGAAGGACCGGATGAGGGGGAACATTCCCCATCACCAACAAAATCTGCGACTTAGCTAACGCTAAGATCGCGATTTTGTATCCTCTCCCACAAGGGGAGAGGCGGGGTGCCGAGTTTGCCGCTTCCACCTCTCCCCTTGTGGGAGAGGAAGCGATTTCAACATCTTAGCGTAGCTAAGTGTTAGAAGTCGCAGGTGAGGGGGGCAAACGGCAACGCGCACGAACGAGGGGCTGCGTGATGACGATGCGATACTTGCTACAGTTCATTTTTATCCTGCTGACGATGGGCTTCGCCGCGCCCTCCCTGGCGCAGAGCGATCCGAAGGACCTGATCAACGCGCTCGGCAAGGCCAGCTTCAAGCAGGCCGAGGAACTGTTGACGCAGATCGCCGCGACCGGCGATGCCCACGTCGTTCCCGCACTCGAGGCCTTCGCCGAGGGTGATCTCTATGTCCGCAAGGCGGACGGTGCCGTGGTCATCACCAAGGCCGCCGGTGCCAAGCTTTCCGCCATCGATCCGCTCACCGGCGAGGTGGTCGGCGAAGAGCCGAAGGGCGCTTTCACCAAGATCAAGGTCAACAACACGCTCCGCCGTGCCATCCGATCCGCGCTCGGCGACCTCACGCTGCTGAGCCCCGACCGTGAGGTCCGGCTGCAGGCGGCACAGCAGGTTCTGCAATCGCCGAGCGCTGAAAACCTCGACCTCGTCGAGACCGCGCTGGCCAAGGAAACAGATCCCGAAGTCAAGGCCCGCATGGAAGAGGCGCGCGCCGTGTCGCTGCTGGCCTCCGACCGCTCAGTCGAGGAAAAACGCGCCGCGATCGACATGGTCGCATCGCTTGGCGGACGCGAGGCGATCGGCATCCTGATGACCGTTTCCTCGTCGATCGACGAGAGCCTGAAGCCCGATCTCGACAAGGCGATCGCCGGGATCGAGGGTGATCTGGCGCTGTGGGATGCCGCGCAGAACATCTGGTACGGCATCTCGCTCGGTTCCGTGCTGCTGCTGGCGGCCATCGGCCTTGCCATCACCTTTGGTGTCATGGGCATCATCAACATGGCGCATGGCGAGATGGTGATGATCGGCGCCTATTCCACCTTCATGGTCCAGCAGGTGATCCGCACCTCCTATCCCGACCTGTTCGACTGGTCGCTTGCCATCGCCCTGCCGGTCGCGTTCCTCGTCACCGCCGTCATCGGCCTCGTGATCGAGCGCGGCGTCATCCGCTTCCTCTATGGCCGGCCGCTCGAAACCCTGCTCGCTACCTGGGGCATATCGCTGATCCTGCAACAGGCGATCCGCACCATCTTCGGCCCGACCAACCAGGAGGTCGGCAACCCCTCGTGGATGTCCGGATCGTTTGCGCTGGGCGGGCTGACGATCACCTGGAACCGCATGTGGATCGTGCTCTTCTCGCTGACCATCTTCTTTGCCCTTCTGACGCTGATGAAGCGCTCGGCCTTCGGCCTGCAGATGCGTGCCGTGACCCAGAACCGCCGCATGGCCTCCTCCATGGGCATCCGCACGCCCTGGGTTGATGCCTTCACCTTTGCGCTCGGCTCCGGTATTGCCGGCATTGCCGGGGTGGCGCTTTCCCAGATCGACAATGTCTCGCCCAATCTCGGCCAGGCCTACATCATCGACAGTTTCATGGTCGTGGTGTTCGGCGGCGTCGGCAATCTCTGGGGCACGTTTGTCGGCGCGCTGTCGCTTGGCATCCTCAACAAGTTCCTCGAACCCTCGGTCGGCGCGGTGCTGGGCAAGATCCTCGTGCTCGTGCTGATCATTCTCTTCATCCAGAAACGACCGCGCGGGCTCTTCGCGCTCAAGGGACGGGCGGTGGAAGCATGATCACGGGCTTCATCTTCAGGGCGCTCGAAGGCAAGATCGTCGTCGCCGTCGCCATTCTTCTCGGTGTGGCGCTCCTGGTTCCGGCGCTCAATCTGCTCACAGCGCCGGACAGCTTCTTCCACATCCCGACCTATGCCGTTTCGCTGATGGGCAAGTATCTCTGCTACGCGCTTCTGGCGCTGGCGCTCGACCTAGTCTGGGGCTATTGCGGCATCCTCTCGCTCGGCCACGGCGCCTTTTTCGCGCTCGGCGGCTATGCCATGGGCATGTACCTGATGCGCCAGATCGGCAGCCGCGGTGTCTACGGCAATCCGGTCCTGCCGGACTTCATGGTCTTCCTCAACTGGAAGGAACTGCCGTGGTTCTGGCACGGCATGGACATGTTCTGGTTCGCCATGATCATGGTGCTGGTCGTGCCCGGACTGCTAGCCTTCGTCTTCGGCTGGTTCGCCTTCCGCTCGCGCGTCAACGGCGTCTATCTGTCGATCATCACCCAGGCGATGACCTATGCGCTGCTGCTCGCGTTCTTCCGCAACGACATGGGCTTTGGCGGCAATAACGGGCTCACCGACTTCAAGGAAATCATCGGCTTCAACGTGCAGGCCGACGGCACGCGCGCCGTGCTGTTCGCCCTCTCGGCGATCATGCTGTCGCTCTGCCTGGTGACTTCCTCGGCGATCGTGCGCTCCAAGTTCGGCAAGGTTCTGGTCGGGGTGCGCGATGCCGAAAGCCGCGTGCGCTTCCTCGGCTACCGGGTCGAGAACATCAAGCTCTTCACCTTCGTCGTCTCGGCGATGATGGCGGGCATTGCCGGCGCGCTGTTCGTGCCGCAGGTCGGTATCATCAATCCGGGCGAGTTCGCCCCGGCCAACTCGATCGAAGTAGTGGTTTGGACCGCGGTCGGCGGACGCGGCACGCTGATCGGGCCGATCATCGGCGCGCTGATGATCAATGCCGGAAAGAGCTATTTCACTGGCGCCTTCCCGGAACTCTGGCTGTTCGCGCTCGGCGGGCTGTTCATCGGCGTGACGCTCTTCCTGCCGAAGGGCGTGGTCGGCACGATCCAGCAGCGGCTCGCCATACGTCGGGAGCGCAAGGCGGCGGACGATGCCGCCAACAATGACAAGGCATCCGACGCGGCGCTGCCGCTCGGACAGGCTGCGGAGTGAATGCCATGAACGACAGGAAACCGACGAGCATTCTTTATCTCGACGGCGTGTCCGTCTCCTTCGACGGCTTCAAGGCGCTGAATTCGCTGTCCTTCGTCGTCGAGCCCGGCGAGCTTCGCGCCATCATCGGTCCGAACGGCGCCGGCAAGACGACAATGATGGATATCATCACCGGCAAGACAAGGCCCGATAGCGGCGAAGTCTTCTTCAACGGCGAGGTGGACCTGACGAAGAAGGACGAGGCCGAAATCGCCCAGCTCGGCATCGGCCGCAAGTTCCAGAAGCCCACCGTGTTCGAGAGCCATACCGTGTGGGACAATCTCGAACTGGCGCTCAATCGCGACCGCGGCGTGTTCGGCACGCTGTTCTACCGGCTGACTTCGGAGGACAAGCTGCGCATCGAGGAAATCCTCGACACGGTGCGGCTGACAGCCCGCGCCCAGGATCTCGCTGCCAATCTCAGCCACGGCCAGAAGCAATGGCTGGAGATCGGCATGCTCTTGGCGCAGGAGCCCAAGCTCCTGCTCGTCGACGAGCCGGTGGCCGGCATGACCGACGCGGAGACGGCGGAGACGGCGATCCTCTTGAAGGAGATCGCCAAGACCCGTTCGGTCGTCGTCGTCGAACACGACATGGGCTTCATCCGCGATCTCGGCGTCAAGGTGACCTGCCTTGCCGAAGGTTCGGTGCTGGCCGAAGGCTCGATCGATTTCGTCTCCGCCGATCCGAAGGTGATCGAGAACTATCTGGGACGATAAAATTGATCACGGTCAATGTTGCCACCCGCACCGCTGGTAATCTGGTCTCGCTCTCGGCGGCGCGGCAGCGCGTCGTGGATGGGGTTGCGGAGATCGGGACGATGTTGACGCGCAGGACGCTTTTCGCCCTGGCTGCCGGCGGGACAGTGGGCGCGCTTGCGGCCGGTTGGCTGCACCGCGGTTATTCACGGGCTCTCGACGCTGCGCGGACGCGCATCGCCGGCTATCGCGCCACGACGATCACTAGCCGTTTCGGCTCGCTCGAATATGCCGAAGCCGGCACAGGCAAGCCCGTGCTGATGATCCATGGCAGCGGCGGGGGATGCGATCAGGGCCTGCTGTTTGCCGCGCCGCTGCTCGAACACGGCATGCGGGTGATTTCCCCGTCGCGGTTCGGCTATCTCGGCTCGGCCTTTCCGGCCGACGCCTCGTCGGAGAACCAGGCGGACGCGTTTGTCGATCTGCTCGATGCGCTCGACGTCGACAGGATCGCCGTCATCGGCGGCTCAGCCGGGGCGCTCTCGGCCATCGCTTTCGCCATCCGCCACCCGGATCGCTGTTCGGCACTGATCCCGGTCGTTCCGGCCACCTATGTCCCGGGCCGCCCTTCGGCGCGCCCGTGGTCGCCGGGCCAGCAACACGTGGTCGAGGCGGCACTCGGGTCGGACTTTCTTTTCTGGGCGGCGATCTCGGCGATGCCCGAAATGATGATCGGCTCAGTTCTGGCCACGGATCCGGCGCTGTTGGCCGCAGCCAGCGCAGATGAGCGCAGCCGCGTGCAGGCGGTTCTCGATTCCATCCTGCCGGTCAGCGAACGGAGGCACGGGCTTCTCAACGACATGCGGCTGGCCGGCGATCCCCAGCCGATGCCGCTCGAGCGGATCACCGCCCCGACGCTTGCCATTTCGGTCGAAGACGACCGTTACCTGACCGCCGACGCGGCACGCCACATCGCCGCCAGCGTGCCGGACGCAAGACTGCTTCTCTACCCGACCGGCGGCCATGTCTGGATCGGACACAATGCGGAAATGTTTACCGCAATCAGGGACTTCCTCAAGGAGACAGCATCATGAGTGCTCTCGTCGTCGACAACGTCAACCTCCACTACGGCGCCGCCCAGGCCCTGCGGGGTGTATCCATCAAGGCGGAGATGGGCCGGATCACCTGCGTGCTCGGGCGAAACGGCGTCGGCAAGTCGTCGCTGCTGCGCGCCGTCACGGGCCAGCATGGCGTTTCGGCCGGCACGATCGCCTTCGACGGCGTGACGCTCAACGGCATGGCGCCGTTCAACCGGGCGAGGACCGGCATCGGCTACGTGCCGCAGGGGAGGGAAATCTTCCCGCTGCTCACGGTCCGGGAAAACCTCGAGACTGGCTATGCGCCGCTGCCGCGCAAGGAGCGGTTCATTCCCGACGAGATATTCAGCCTCTTTCCCGTCCTGAATACCATGCTGTCGCGGCGGGGCGGCGACCTGTCGGGGGGGCAGCAGCAGCAGCTCGCCATCGGCCGGGCCATGGTGACGCGGCCGAAGATCCTGGTGCTCGACGAGCCGACCGAGGGCATCCAGCCGTCGATCATCAAGGATATCGGCCGGGCGATCAAATATTTGCGGGATTCGACCGGCATGGCGATCCTGCTGGTCGAGCAATATCTCGACTTCTGCCGGGAGCTTGCCGACCATGTCTACATCATGGACCGCGGGGAAATCGTTCACGAGGGCGCGGCCGAAACGCTGGATACGGCGGAAGCACGCCGCCACCTGACCGTATGATCCTGCACAGCAGGGTTGATGAATTATTAGTGAAATATGGTTGATGCTTTGCACCAGCGTGATATGGACTCGCGTCTGCTAACAGAAGGCATAGCTATGATAACCAGCACGGCTTTGCGCCGTCTGCGGGGCGGCAAATCCGTTGGCCTGCTCGCGACGGCTCTCCTTTTCCTCACCGGCCTGGCCGGAAGCGCAATGGCCTCGGGCTGCGGCGCGGCATTGCCGGCAGGCAGGCACGATCTCGATATCCGGTCCGGCGGGGCCGACCGTTCGGCGGTCTATTTCATCCCCTCGGCCTATGACGGCAAGCGCAAGCTGCCGCTGGTCTTCGATTTCCATGGCTCCAACAGCCATCCGGACGGGCAGATGAACCGCAGCCACTGGGACGAGGTCGCGGAGCGCGAAGGCTTCATCGTCATGGCGCTTCAGGGCAGCCTCGACGGCAGCGTGCCGGGCACCCATGCGTGGAACGTGCCGGGCGTCAATCCGCTTCCCGGCGTCAGCCGCGGCAATGGCCTCGACGAGGGCGATTTCATCCGCGACGCAGTCGAAACGGCAAAGGAAACTTTCTGCGTCGATCCGGCCCGGATCTATGCTTCGGGCTATTCCGGCGGCGGGCGTATGCTGTCGCAATATGTCTGCGACGGTCACGGCGACTTCGCTGCCGCCGGTTTCGTCATGGGGCTGCGCGCCGGCTATCCGGAGCAGGAAGACGGCGTGTGGCGGCCGCGCAAGGCGAGCTGCCAGCCCGCCAAGCCGATCTCGATCATCGCCTTTTCCGGCCTGAAGGACCACGTCAATCCGTTTGCCGGTGGCGGCAAGCCCTATTGGCAATATGGCGGCGAGGTCGCGGTCAAGCGCTGGGCCGAGCTCAACGGCTGTGACGGCCGGGCGATGACCGACAAGGGCGATACGCTGACGGTCACCACCTATCCCGGCTGCCGCGCGGGTGCGAGCGTCATGTCCTACGTGATCGCCGACGCTACCCATGACTGGCCGGGCGAGAACATCCGCTTCCGTCTGACCTCGACCGGGGACGAAGCGATCCGGGAGGTTGATGCGACCGGCAGAATGTGGGACTTCTTTCGCAGTGCGGGAGGGGAGCTGATGGCCGCGTCGAGCGCCAAGGCGACCTGCACCGACACGACAACAACCGCCACGAACAAAAAAGGCGGGCAGGGAACAGCGTGCAGACAGCCAGTGCAATCAGACCTCAGCGCGCCCGGGGCGTCGGAAGGCTTGTAACCAAGCCGCTCGGCGGGCGTACGCGCATCGCCGAGCTCTACCAGGAAGGGGCGGCCAAGATTCGCCTGCCGGAGACCTTCACTGCCGAAATGGAGGCGGTGATCATCAACACCGCCGGAGGGCTGACCGGCGGCGACCGTCTGGACTGGTCGTTTTCCGCCGGTCCCGACACGTTCCTGACAGCCACGACCCAGGCCTGCGAGAAGGTCTACAAAGCGTCCGCCGGCGCGGCCGAGGTCGTCACCCGCATCGAGGCCGCCGCAGGCGCCAGGGTGCACTGGCTGCCGCAGGAATCCATTCTCTTCGACAATGCTGCCCTTTCGCGCAGGCTTGAGGTCGATCTCGACGAGAGCGCCGAATTCGTCGCCGTCGAGGCGATCCTGCTCGGCCGCAAGGCCATGGGCGAGGCCATGGCGCAGGGCATGGTGCGCGACCGCTGGCGCATCCGCCGCGGCGGCCGGCTGATCCATGCGGAGGACCTGCGTTTGGAGGGAAACGTCGCCGACCTCACGGCTTCGGCGCCCGTGCTTGCCGGCAAGGTCGCCTTCGCCACCGTGCTGTACACCGGGCCGCTCTGCGAGGCGCTGCTGCCCAAGGTGCGCGCCGCGCTTGTCAATAGCCCGGGCGGTGCCAGCCAGTGGAACGGCAAGCTGGTGGCCCGGCTCGCGGCCGAAGATGGGTACACTTTGAGAAAAAGCCTGATCCCGGTGATTTCCGTCTTGCGCGGCGGGGCGTCAGTGCCGAAAGTCTGGAATCTATGACAGTGATCAAGAACGTGGAGCGGTCATGAACCTGAGCCCGAGGGAAAAAGACAAACTGCTGATCGCCATGGCGGCCATCGTGGCGCGGCGCCGGCTGGAGCGGGGCGTCAAGCTCAACTACCCGGAGGCGATCGCGCTCATCAGCGATTTCGTCGTCGAGGGCGCACGCGACGGACGTCCGGTCGCCGAGTTGATGGAGGCCGGCGCCCATGTCATCACCCGCGACCAGGTCATGGAGGGCATTGCCGAGATGATCCACGACGTGCAGGTAGAAGCGACCTTTCCCGACGGCACCAAGCTGGTGACCGTCCACGAACCGATCCGTTGAGGAGATACGGCGATGGCGCTCGAACTCCGGCCGAACTGCGAATGCTGCAACCGCGACCTGCCGCCGAAGAGCGGCGAGGCGCTGATCTGCAGCTTCGAATGTACCTTCTGCAGCGACTGTGCGGCGACCGTGCTTGGCGGCGTCTGCCCGAACTGCGGCGGGGAACTGGTGCGCCGACCGATCCGGCCGGCCGCGAAACTCGTAAACAATCCAGCGTCGACCATACGCGTGTTCAAGGCCGAGGGCTGCAAGCCCGTCAAGGCCGCCTGATCAAGGGAGGGACTGTCCATGATCCCCGGTGAAATCATTGCCGCAGACGGCGAGATCGAACTCAATGCCGGTCTGCCGACCGTGAAGATCGAGGTGTCGAACACCGGCGACCGTCCTGTCCAGGTCGGCAGCCACTATCATTTCTTCGAGACCAATGCCGGGCTTTCCTTCGATCGCGACACGGCGCGGGGCATGCGGCTCGACATTCCGGCCGGAACCGCCGTGCGCTTCGAACCCGGCCAGACGCGGCAGGTCACCCTGATCCCGCTTGCCGGCAAGCGCGAGGTCTATGGTTTCCGGCAGAAGATCATGGGGAGGCTCTGATGGCCATCGCGCATTATCACGGCAGCTGCCAGTGCGGCGCGGTCGATTTCGACATCGATGTCGATCTCGGCCATACGGTCGTGTGCAACTGCTCGCGTTGCCGTCGCCTGGGGGCCGTGCTCGCCTTCACGTCGAAGGAGGCGTTCAAGCTGAATGCCGGCGAGGACAATCTCGGCGAATACCTGTTCAACAAGCACGCCGTCCATCATCTCTTCTGCAAGACCTGCGGCATCCAGAGCTTTTCGCTCGGCGCGACGCCGGACGGCAAGGAAATGGTCGCGGTCAACGTCAACTGCCTCGACGGGGTCGATGCGCGCGCGCTGCCCTCGCAGGCCTTCGACGGAGCGTCGCTGTGAAGGGAGCTCGTGGTTTGCTGAAATCGATGACATCGACCGCATGGAGCCGCAGCACGCTGGCCGCAGTGGCCGCACTGGCGCTTTGCCTGCTGGCCGCGCCGGTCTCAGCCGAGGACGAGCCGATCATCAAATGTGAGGATGCGGTCACCCAGTCGGAAATGACGCTCTGCGCCGTGCAGGAGCATGCGGCGGAAGACAAGAAGCTGAACGCGCAGTGGGCGGAGACCAAGAAGGCCGTCGCCGAATGGGATGCCAATCTGGACGCCCACCAGCGCGGGGCGGTCGATGCCCTGCTCAAGGCACAGCGCGCCTGGATCCAGTATCGTGACGGCCAGTGCGAGGTCGAGGGTTTCTCCGTGCGCGGCGGCACCCTCGAGCCGGCCATCGTCGAGCTGTGCCTTGCCGAGCTGACGCGCAAGCGGACGGCGGAGCTCAAGGCGCTCGTCGAAGGCTTCGGCAACTGACGATCGGAGAGAGATGGGACAGCGCATCATGATCGTCGGAAACGGAGATGTACCGGAAGGGTCAGCGGCCAGGATCGACGCCGCCGACCGGGTCATCCGTTTCAACGAGTGCCGCAATTTCGGGGCCGCCGGCAGCCGCACCGACGTCGTGGCGGTGTGCAATACCGGCCGGCCGGCCCGCGCCATGCTGTCCGGTGCCTGGCTGGACAGCCCGCCGGTCAGCGCCTGCTCGGAGATCTGGTCGGTGCGCGATCCGGAAAAGTTTGGCCAGATGCGGCAGACCCTGCTGGTCAGCCATCCGGAACTCGACGACTTCTGCGACGACTACACGGCAGGCTTCGCCGCAGCCGCCGAAGCCTGCGACAAGCGGCACCGCGTCTTGTCGCGCGAGGTCCACGAGGCGGTCGACCAGGCGCTTCTGGCCTGTGAGCCGGGACCTTACGTGGTGCCGAGCAGCGGCATGATCGTCGTGGCGCAGGTCCTCGCCGACGTGCTGGCCGATCCCGGCCATGACCGAGACCAGATCTTTCTGGCCGGCTTCAGCCACCAGGGCTGGGACGGCCATCCGTTTACCGCCGAGCGCCAGCTGATCGAGGCCCATGTTGCCTCCGGCAAGCTGGTGCGGCTCAATCCAGACACTGCGTCCTGCCCCTCCCAAGGAGTCTGATCGTCATGCCCTACAAGATGTCCCGCAAGGCCTATGCCTCTATGTTCGGTCCGACTACCGGCGACAAGGTGCGGCTCGCCGACACCGAACTGTTCATCGAGGTCGAGAAGGATTTCACCACCTATGGCGACGAGGTGAAGTTCGGCGGCGGCAAGGTCATTCGCGACGGCATGGGGCAGAGCCAGGTGACGCGCGCCCACGGTGCGGTCGACACCGTCATCACCAATGCGCTGATCGTCGACCACTGGGGCATCGTCAAGGCTGATATCGGGCTGAAGGACGGCCGCATCGTGGCGATCGGCAAGGCCGGCAATCCGGACACCCAGCCGGGCGTCACCATAATCGTCGGACCGGGCACCGAAGTGATTGCCGGCGAAGGCAAGATCGTCACCGCCGGCGGCATGGACAGCCATATCCACTTCATCTGCCCGCAGCAGATCGAGGAAGCGCTGATGTCGGGGCTCACCACCATGCTCGGCGGCGGCACGGGTCCCGCCCATGGCACGCTCGCCACGACCTGCACGCCCGGTCCCTGGCATCTCGCCCGGATGATCGAGGCGGCCGACGCCTTCCCGATGAACCTCGCCTTTGCCGGCAAGGGCAATGCCTCGCTGCCCGGCGCGCTGGAGGAAATGATCCTCGGCGGTGCTTCCTCGCTGAAGCTGCACGAGGACTGGGGCACGACGCCGGCGGCCATCGACTGCTGCCTGACGGTGGCCGACCAGTATGACGTGCAGGTGATGATCCACACCGATACTCTGAACGAGAGCGGCTTCGTCGAAGATTCGATCGGCGCGATCCGCGGCCGCACCATCCACGCCTTCCACACCGAAGGGGCGGGCGGCGGACATGCGCCTGATATCATCAAGATCTGCGGTCAGATGAACGTCATCCCGTCATCGACAAATCCGACCCGGCCCTACACGGTCAACACGATCGCCGAGCATCTCGACATGCTGATGGTCTGCCATCACCTGTCTTCGTCGATCCCGGAAGACATCGCCTTTGCCGAAAGCCGGATCCGCAAGGAGACGATCGCGGCGGAGGACATCCTGCACGACATCGGCGCCTTCTCGATCATCTCGTCGGACAGCCAAGCCATGGGCCGGGTCGGCGAAGTGGCGATCCGCACCTGGCAGACGGCCGACAAGATGAAGCGGCAGCGCGGGCGGCTGGCGCAGGAGACCGGCGACAACGACAATTTTCGCGTCCGCCGCTACATCGCCAAGTACACGATCAATCCGGCGATCGCCCAGGGACTTTCGCACGAGATCGGCTCGGTCGAGATCGGCAAGCGCGCCGACCTGGTCATCTGGGATCCCGCCTTCTTCGGCGTGAAGCCGAGCATGGTGATCCTGGGCGGCTCGATTGCGGCAGCCCCGATGGGCGATCCGAACGCCTCGATCCCGACGCCGCAGCCTGTGCACTACCGACCGATGTTCGGCGCCTATGGCAAGGCGCGGACCAACTCTTCAGTCACCTTCGTTTCTCAGGCCTCGCTCGATGCCGGTCTCGCCGGCAAGCTCGGGGTAGCCAAGCAGCTGGTGGCGGTGAAGAACACCCGCGGCGGTATTTCCAAGAAGTCGATGATCCTCAACGATCTCACCCCGCATGTGGAAGTCGACCCGGAAACCTACGAAGTGCGCGCCGACGGCGAGTTGCTGACCTGCGAACCGGCGACCGTCCTGCCGATGGCGCAGCGCTACTTCCTGTTCTGAGCTTCTGCCGCTCCACCCGTTTGCGAGGCACGTCGATGGAGCGGTGGGAAGGTAGGTGCAGGGACGCATAGCTATGCGCCCTGTGCAATTCTGCTATGCGCAGGCTCGTTGCGGCGGTTTCATGCTGCGTTGCAACCGATTTTAGGTTAGTTCTAATTCTCAGGGCCGATCGCCCCGATTGCGCGGGCCGGCCGGATCTTTTTTTGATTTCTAAGGAGATTGCCATGTTGATCGGTAAGAAAGTTCCCGATGTCACCTTCCGTACCCGCGTTCGCGACGAATCGGTGGGCGGCCCCAATCCGTTTCGCTGGCAGGACATGACGTCGGCCGATTATTTCAAGGGCAAGCGGGTCATCCTGTTCTCGCTGCCGGGCGCCTTCACGCCGACCTGCTCGACCTACCAGCTGCCGGACTTCGAAAAGATGTATCCAGAGTTCAAGGCCGAAGGCATCGACGAGATCTACTGCATCTCGGTCAACGACGCCTTCGTCATGAATGCCTGGGGCAAGTCGCAGAACCTCAACAATGTCAAGCTGATCCCGGACGGCTCGGGCGAGTTCACCCGCAAGATGGGCATGCTCGTGCACAAGGACAATCTCGGCTTCGGCATGCGCTCCTGGCGCTACGCCGCCATCATCAATGATGGCCAGATCGAGCAGTGGTTCGAGGAAGAAGGCTATTCGGACAATTGCGACAGCGACCCCTATGGCGTCTCCTCGCCGCAGAACATCATGGAAAAGCTGAAGGCGAAGATTGCCGCCTGAGGCATTAAGCCACAGAATCCGCATGAAACAGGCTCGGGATCACCCGGGCCTGTTTTCGTTAACGCGGCAGGGTTGTCCGGACGATTGCGGGCCTTTCGCGTTAACACTCGGCGGGACGCATTTCTCGTCCATCGGACAACTTGAATGCAGTATGCAAATCATAGTGCTAGCGAGTGCATCGGCCCAAATAGGGCGCATTTTGGCGCTTCTCGGCCCCCGGCAAGTAAGTTTGTTCCGTATGGAATGTTGTAAAGCCTGCAATCAAAGGTTATCAATATTCGCCTCGGGGCATTTCAATTCTATTTTGGCTTTAGTCGGCATTTTAGTGATTTGATTAGCAATAAGCCAAGGGAACGGGCCTATTCGATCAGTGCTGCATGAACAGGGGGCGGCGCGGTGGATATTCTTAAACGATGGGTGTCGCTTCAGGTTGATCTCGGTAGTTTCGACAGCCGTGCGGCAGTCTATAATTTCGCCTTGAAGATGACGTTCCGCGCCGTTCTGCTCGCCTTCATCTTCAATATTGCCTTGCTTCCGCTCGGCTATGCGCTGGGACTTGTACCGCTGTCGGTGGCCGACGCGGTGAAGCTGTCTGTAGCCTGTTCCTGGCTGTTCGGCGGCGCGGTGTCCGGTGCGCTGGCGCTGGTCACCGGGCATGTGATCCGCGAACTCACGGTGTCGCGCGCCGAGTTCGAGCGGCTCAGCCTGACTGATATGCTGTCCGGCCTGCTCAACCGGCGCGCCTTCAATGCCGCCCTGGCCGAGACCGGGGCCGGCGCGTCGCTGGCGATCCTCGATCTCGACCGCTTCAAGGCGGTCAACGACTGTCACGGCCACTGCGCCGGCGACGAGGTGATCAAGGCGGTGGCGGAGGTGCTGCGCGAGGTGTTCGGCGACGGGCATCTGATCGCCCGGCTCGGCGGCGAGGAATTCGGCGTGATCGTCCGGGGCGGAGGCGTGGCCCAGCGAATCGCGCTGGTCGAGCGGGCTCGCAACATGGTCGAGGCGCGGGCGATCTATTGCGACGGCGTCGCCATTGGCACGACGGTCTCGGCCGGTGTCGCCGAGTTCGGCCCCGATCGGCGTCCGGAGAGCGTCTATTCGGCGGCCGACAGCGCGCTCTACCGGGCGAAGGCTGGAGGGCGCAACCGCGTGGTCCACGAAGCCGAGCAAGCGGAGCTCGGTCCACTCGATACGCAACACGGCCACGAGGCCATGCCCATCGGCATGATGCAGTTCTCCGGCGAGCAGATGCCGGCGACGAGCTGAACTTCAGCCTTGCTGTTTGCCTCTTGTTTTTGCATGGTTGAAAAATAACCAGTTCGGGAAAACCATGCGCCGCGTCACCACCTATCTCCCCGCCGGGACGTCCCAAGAAACCGTCGTCGGCTCCGTCACGCTTGGCCACGACGAGCGGCATCTGAGGCGCAAGCTTCTGCATCTCGAAGATGGCGACATGGTCATGCTCGACCTCAAGCAGCCGGTGCTTCTCGCCCATGGCGACCTGCTGCTGATCGACGACGGCAATGCCATCGAAGTGCGGGCGACCGAGGAAAAGCTCTTCGACGTGCGCCCGCGCGACCGGCGGCATCTGGTCGAACTGGCCTGGCATCTCGGCAACCGGCATCTGCCGGCGCAGATCGAGGAGGAGCGTATCCTCATCCTCCGGGATCATGTGATCCGCGACATGCTGACCGGCCTCGGCGCCACCATCACCGAGGTCACGGAACGCTTCCAGCCCATGCACGGCGCCTATCATTCCCATGGCGGCGGGCATTCGAACCACAATCATGATCATGCCTGAACGGCCGGTCGGCAGCAGCAGTCCGCAGAGCCTGGTCCGGCTGATGACCTGGCTGTCGCCGGCCTTTCCGGTCGGTGGATTCGCTTACTCCGGCGGGCTGGAGGCGGCGGTCTGCGAGGGGCACGTGTCGGGCGCCGGCGATCTCGCGGCATGGGTCGCCACCCTGCTCGACGCAGGATCTCTGCGCAATGACGCCATCCTGCTTGCCGAAGCGCACCGCGCCTTCGACGATGCCGGTCGGCTGGCGGAGGTCGCTGCCTTGGCGGCGGCGCTGGCCGGCTCGGCCGAGCGCTACCATGAGGCGGTCAACCAGGGCGATGCGTTCCTCGCTGCCGCCTCTGCCTGGCCGCAGCCGGTCCTGTCGCTGCTTGGCGGCGGCACGGCCTACAGCGTCGCGGTCGGCGCGGTCGCCGCAGGCAATGGGGTGACGCTCGGCGATACGCTCATAGCCTTCCTGCAGGCGCAGTGCGGGCAGCTCGTTTCCGCTGCCATCCGGCTCAGTGTGATCGGCCAGCGCCAGGCAGTGGCGATCATGGCCGGGCTGGAGGGGCAACTGATAGCCCAGGCGCAGGCCATCGAGGGTTCGGGGCTTGAGGACCTCGGTTCGGCGACGGTGGTCGCGGACATGCTGTCCATGCGGCACGAAACCCAGTATTCGCGGTTGTTCCAGTCATGACCAGCCGCTCGACGACCACAGCGAACACAGGATTTGCACCATGAAGTCCCAGAATGGTCCCTTGCGGGTCGGCATCGGAGGACCGGTCGGCTCCGGCAAGACGGCGCTCACTGAAAAGCTCTGCAAGGCGATGCGCGACGACTATTCCGTCGCCGTCGTCACCAATGACATCTACACCCGCGAGGACGCCGATGCGCTGATCCGCATGCAGGCGCTCACCTCCGACCGGGTCGTCGGGGTCGAGACCGGCGGCTGTCCGCATACGGCGATCCGTGAGGATGCCTCGATCAATCTCAAGGCGATCGCCGACCTCAATGCCCGCATTCCCGATCTCGACGTGGTGTTCATCGAATCCGGCGGCGACAATCTCGCCGCGACCTTCTCGCCGGACCTCGCCGATGTGACGATCTACGTGATCTCGGTCTGCCAGGGCGAGGAAATCCCGCGCAAGGGCGGACCGGGTATCACCCGTTCGGATCTTCTGGTGATCAACAAGAAGGATCTCGCCCCTTATGTCGGCGTCGATCTCGACGTGATGGAGGGCGATGCCGGGCGCATGCGGGCCGCGCGGCCCTTCGTCTTCACCGACATGAAGCGCGGCGAGGGCATTGCCGAGATTATTCATTTTCTCAAGGAAACGGGCGGGCTTTGAGGGCCCGCCCGTTCGAATGCCTGGCTGAGCTGCGCCGGATCAGATCTGCTTCAGCGCGCTGATGTCGGCGATCTGGATGATCCGGCCGCGCACCGTCACGCCGGCCCGGCGCAGCGAGGAGAAGGCGCGCGACAGGGCTTCCGGGGCGAGGCCCAGCTTGCCGGCCAGCAGGCTCTTCTGGAAGGGCAGGCGGATCGAGGCGGAACTGCCCTCCTGCGGGCAGTTGTCGAGCAGGTAGTGGGCGACGCGCTGCGGCGCGGTCTGCAGCCGGTCGTTGGCGATGCAGTCCATCGTGTTGCGCAGGTGGCTGGAAAGGCACTGGATGATGGCCTTGGCCACGTCCTTCTCCTGTTCGGCCAGGGCCCGGACCTTCTGCAGTTCGAAGCGCGCGACCGTGATGGTCTCGGCGGCCTGCGAATTGTAGAGATAGTGGTCGCCCATCGCCAGCAGGCATTCGGCGAAGGTGTCGCCGGGGCCGCAGATGCGGATATCCGCCTCGCGGCCGTCCTTGTTCAGCCGGAACAGCCGGACATAGCCGTTGAGCACGCAGTAGAAACTCTCCGCCGCTTCGCCTTCGCGGAAGAGAATGTCCCGCGCCTCGTAGTTCATCACGGTGGCGATCTCGAGCATGCGCGCCTGCGCGCTCGCACCGAGTGATGCCATGAAGGGCGTCCTGAGCAGGGTGTTTTTGTCGCGAGTGTTCAATTTCAAAATCTTGTTCACGGTTTTCGGCTCCAGATTGCGTCCCTGGTGGAGCGCGTTGGCCAGTCGGTGAAAAACGGCAAGGCAGGGGTGGGGCGAACGCGGTCGTCTCGTCCGGCCGACGGCACCGCCGTGCCGACACTGGGCACGCGATCCGTCACGCAACGCCGGTGTTCCGTGGCCGGAAAGGGTGGGACTGACTATTGCGTCCCGTCTCGCTCCCTGGCCAAGAAACCACCCTCACTTCGCTTGTTTCTCAGCAAAGTAACGATAGGCAAGGCCGGGAACAGGTGAATTGATTTCGATCAATCACCTTGCCGGATACGGCAATTTTGGCTGAAATTCGCCCGAAACACAGAAAAAAGCCGGGCATTCGCCCGGCCTCTTCTTGTCTCAGGGGCGTTCACTCCGCCGCAAGCGGCGGCAGCGAGATGAGCTTGGCGCTCTCGCCGCTCTTGCGCGGCGCGTCCGGCAGGCGTTTCTCCACGGCGGCGAGGCGCTCTTCCATGGTCGAAAGCGCCGCGCTGTTCCTTTCGGAGATGTCGGTGAGGGTCTCGGGAGACAGAGGCTGGCGCTCGTCTTCCTTCTTGCCGACCATGCGGCTGAAAAGCCAGCCGAGCAGGCGCGACAGGTCGTCCATGATGAGGAAGAAGGCGGGCACCACGAGCAGGCTCATGACGGTCGAGACGATGATGCCGCCGATGACGGCGATCGCCATCGGTGCGCGGAACGAGCCGCCTTCGCCGACCCCGAGCGCCGAGGGCAGCATGCCGGCCGACATGGCGATCGACGTCATGATGATCGGCCGGGCGCGCTTGCGGCCCGCCTCGACCATGGCCTCGATGCGCGCCACGCCCTGGTGGCGCATCTCGATGGCGAAGTCGACGAGCAGGATGGCGTTCTTCGTCACGATGCCCATCAGCATCAGGATGCCGATCAGCACGGGCATGGACAGCGCGTTGTTCGTGACGATCAGCGCCACCGCCACGCCGCCGATAGCCAGCGGCAGCGACAGGAGGATGGTGAAGGGCTGGATCACGTCCTTGAACAGCAGGATCAGCACGGTCAGCACGAGCAGCAGGCCGAGCAGCATGGCGTTGAGGAAGCTCTGCTGCATTTCGTTCTGCACTTTGGTGTCGCCGCTTTCGGCCAGGCGCACGCTGGCCGGAATGTCGGCCTGTTCCACCGCCTGGCGGAAGGCCGCCGATGCGGTATCGAGTGCCACGCCCTGCGGCAGGTCGGCACCGATGGTGACGACGCGGTTGCGGTTGTTGCGCTTGATCGAGCTGACACCTTCGGAATAGTCGATGTCGGCGACGCTGGCGAGCGGCACGGTGGCGCCGGTCGCCGTCTGGATCTTCAGCGCCCGAATCGCGGCCAGGTCGGTTCTGAGGTCGAGCGCGGCCTGGACGCGGATCGGGATCAGGCGGTTGTCGAGCGAGATCTTCGACAGCGCCGCGTCGATGTCGCCGATCGTCGCGACCCTGACGGTCTCGGCGATCTGGTTCGGCGTGATGCCGAGGCGGGCCGACTCGTCCTTGCGCGGACGGATCTGCAGCTCGGGTCGGGGCAGGGCACCCTCGGCGCTGACATTGGCCAGCGACGGCACGGTGCGCAGCTTGGCTTCGAGCAGGCCGACGGCGTCGTTCAGCTCTTCCTCATTCTTCGACAGGAAGTTGAAGGCGAGGTCGCGTTCGCCGCGGTCGTTGAGCTTCAGCACGCGGATGTCGGCGATCGGCCTCAGCCTTTCGAAGACTTCGCGCTCGATATCCCATTGCGGACGGGTGCGGCCCTCGACCGGCAGTTTCGGCAGATAGTCCCCGACCAGCGGAATGCCGCCGATGCCCTTGTTGACGATGGTCTTCAGCAGCGAATGCTCAATCTTGATCAGGTTCAGCGTCACGCTGGCGCGGCGCAGTTCCATGTCGCCCTTGGGCGAGGCGCCGCCGAGGATGAAGGTGCTTTCGACGCCGTCGAGGTCCTTGACCGCGGCGTAGATCTCATCGGTCTTCGCCTCGGTCTCGGCAAGCGTCGCGTTCGGCGGCAGTTCGACTGACAGCGTGACGCGGCCGGCATCTTCCGGCGGCAGGAAGCTGCCCGGGACTTGCGCGAGCAGCATCATCGATCCGACGAGGAAGGCAAAGGCGCCGATCAGCGTGGCATAGCGGGCATACCAGTGCGTCGTGGTGGTGCGCACAAGCCGCGTGTAGCCCTTCATGAAGGCGCTGTCGTTGTCGTGATGGTCGTCCATCGCGTCTTCGGCGCGCATCAGATAGGCGGCCATCAGCGGCGTGATCAGGCGCGCCACCATCAGCGAGAAGAACACCGAGAAGGCGACGGTCAGGCCGAACTGGATGAAGTACTGGCCGGGAATGCCCGGCATGAACGACACCGGCACGAAGACGGCGATGATTGTGAAGGTGGTGGCGATGACCGCAAGGCCGATCTCGTCCGCCGCCTCGATCGCCGCCCTGTAGGGTGTCTTGCCCATCTTGATGTGGCGGGCGATGTTCTCGATCTCGACGATCGCGTCGTCGACCAGGATGCCGGTCGCCAGCGTCAGCGCCAGGAAGCTGACGAGATTGAGCGAGAAGCCCATCATGTCCATGATCCAGAAGGTCGGGATCGCGGACAGGGGCAGGGCGACGGCGGAGATCAGCGTGGCGCGCCAGTTGCGCAGGAACAGGAAGACCACGATGACTGCCAGGATCGCACCTTCCAGCAGCGTGTGCATGGCGGCTTCGTAGTTGCCGTAGGTGAAGTAGACGGAGTCGTTGATCAGCTCGATGTCGACATCAGGATATTCGCTACGGACCTGGGCGAGGCTCGCGCCGACGGTTTCGGCCACCGACACTTCGCTGGCGCCCTTGGCGCGGAACACCGCGAAGGTGACGACCGGTTCGCCGTTGTAGCGCGAGAAGGACTTCTGCTCCTCGTAGGTGTCCTGGACCGTGCCGAGGTCGGACAGCTTGACGAAGCGGCCGCCCGAAAGCGCGATCGTGGTATTGGCGAGGTCGGAGACGTTGCGTGCGTCGCCCAGCGTGCGGATCGCCTGCTCGGCGCCGGCGACCTGGCCGCGGCCGGAGCCGATGTCGACATTGGTGCCGCGCAGTTGGCCGTTCACGTCGGCGGCGGTGATCCCGTAGGCGTTCAGCCGGTCGGGGTTCAGCTCGACGCGGATTTCCCGGTCGGCGCCGCCGTAGCGGTCGATACGGCCGATGCCGGGCTGGCCCTGCAGCGCGCGCTTGATCGTGTCGTCAACGAACCAGGACAGCTCCTCGAGCGACATGTTGGGCGAGGAGACGGCAAAGGTCTGGATCGCCTGGCCCTCGACGTCGACCTTGGCGACGATCGGTTCCTCGACGGAGGCCGGCAGGTCGCCTCGGATGCCGTCGATGGCGTCCTTGACGTCCTGAACCGCCTGTTCGGTCGGGATCTCCATGCGGAACATCACGACCGTCTGCGACTGGCCGTCGGTGACGGTGGACGAGAGTTCGTCGACACCGGTGATGCTGGCGACGGCGTCCTCGATCTCCTTCGTCACCTGCATTTCCAGCTCGGCCGGAGATGCCCCGCTCTGCTGAACGGTGATGGCGACCAGGGGCACGTCGATATTGGGGAAGCGGGTGATCGGCAGCGCAAGGAACGACTGCACGCCCACGACCATCAGCAGGAAGAAGCCGAGGATCGGTGCGATCGGATTGCGAATGGACCAGGCGGAAAAATTCACGGCGCGCTCCTGCTCAGTTCGACTCTGCCGACGTCTCGTCGCGGACGGGATTGATGCGGTCGCCGTCGCGGACGAAGGCGCCGGCCTTGGCGACGACCACGTCGCCCTGCTTCAGCCCGTCCTTGATCTCGATGAAGGCGCCATCCTGGATGCCGGTCGAGATCTTGACCTGCTTGACCACGTTGTCGGTGACCAGGCGCGTCGTCGTGCCGTGCTTGTCGGTTGTGATCGCCGACAGGGGCAGGGCCACGCCGTCGGCCTGGGCGACGATGATCTCGGCGCTCGCATACATGCCGGAGCGGGCGCCCTGGTCGTCGTCGATGGCGATATGGACCGCGCCGAGGCGCGTCTGCGGGTCGATGACCGGCGAGATCAGCCGCACGGAACCATCCAGCACGGCGCTGCCACCGGCGACCTTGATCCTGGCCTTCTGTCCGACCCGCATCTTCAGGATGTCTGTTTCCGAGACGTCGGCGACGAGCTCGATCTCGCCGTCACGGATGACGGTAAACATCGGCTCACCGGCGCCGCTGGCGATGGCGCCGACCTTGGCGTTGCGATCGGCAATCACGCCGGCGACCGGGGTCTTCACGTCGGTGCGGGCAAGCTTCAGGTCGATGTCGGCCAGCTGGCTCTCGACGACCTTGATGTCGGCTTCGGCAATGGCGATGGCCTGCACCGTGCTGTCCACCTTGGCGATGGCGCTCGTGGCCGCCGTTTCGGCCTGGTCGATCGAGGACTGCGACAGTGTTCCCGACTTGCCCAGGGTCTGGGCGCGCTTGTACTGGCGTTCGGCTTCGGCGGCTCCGGATTTCGCGTCTCCAAGCTGAACCTTGTACTGGGCAAGCGAGGCTTCGGCCTTGGCCTTGGTCGCGACGAGCTGGCTCTTCTGCAGGAGCAGGCTGTCATCGCTCAGCCGCGCCACGACGGCGTCCGCGGCGACGCGGTCGCCCACATCGGCTTCGAGCGAGCGGATCGACAGGCCCTCGACCTGCGGCTGCACGTAGATTTCCTCGGTGGCCTTGATCGTTCCGGTCGCGACGATCCGGTCGATCAGCGCACGCGTGCTCGCCTCGGTCACGACAATGGACGGCAAGGACTGCTTCGGCTGGCTCGCCGGAGCCTCTTCGGCAGCGGCGGCAAACGGGAAAAAGGCGACGGACAAAGCAAGCAATCCGGCAGTGACGTTCGTAGAGCGGACCATGTGTCCCTTCCGAGGTTTCTGGACAGGCTATCAAAAAATCATGAAATGCGGGCATTACCGGCCGGAACGCACGGTTCCCGCCTCAAGCAGGCCGGTATAGCGTCTTTGCAGCCGAACGACAATTCTGCGGATTGTATCGTCTGGAACTTTAGTTGGTATCGACGCGGCCTGATACAAGTCCCGGCAAGGGAACTGGAACGCTCTAATTTTTTAGTCTGGTGCGGCGCACAAATCAATGCGGCGTCCGGCAGGAAATCGTCGGCCGCTTTCGCAGGCGGAAATCCGCTCTCGTCCAGCAAAAAGGCGCCCGGATCTGAATCCGGACGCCTTCGTTTCGACCGTATGCCCCGGTTTTACTCGAGGGCTTCGTTGGTGATGTCGAGCGTGTAGGCGCCGACCGGCTCCTTGGTGATCACCGGGTCGGAACCGCCGCCGAGAAGCGTGGCGACGGTGCGCTTGTAGTCGGCTTCGTCGAGCGCGCCGTTCGAGCCGGCGGTGAGCTTGGCGACTTCGCCCATCATGCGCTTCTGGTGGACTTCGGTCTGGGCGCCGGAGGCGTCGTTTTCCAGCACGATCTCGGCTGCGTCATCCGGGTTTTCTTCGGCCCACTTCCAGCCCTTCATCGAGGCGCGGACGAACTTGACCATCTTTTCCTTGAAGGCAGCGTCCTTCAGCGAATCTTCGAGGACATAGAGGCCGTCTTCGAGGGTGGCGACGCCTTCCTTCTCATAGGGGAAGGTCACCAGGTCCTCGGCCTTGATGCCGGCGTCGATGACCTGCCAGTATTCGTTGTAGGTCATGGTCGAGATGCAGGCGGCCTGCTTCTGCAGCAGCGGGTCGACGTTGAAGCCCTGCTTGAGCACGGTCACGCCATCGGCGCCGCCATCGGTCTTGATGCCGAGATGGGCCATCCAGGACAGGAACGGATATTCGTTGCCGAAGAACCAGACGCCGAGCGTCTTGCCCTTGAAGTCTTCCGGCTTGGTGATGCCGGTTTCCTTGAGGCAGGTCAGCATCATGCCGGAAGCCTTGAACGGCTGGGCGATGTTGACGAGCGGAACGCCCTTTTCGCGGGTGGCGAGAGCGGACGGCATCCAGTCGACGATCACGTCGGCGCCACCGCCGGCGAGAACCTGCGGAGGCGCTATGTCCGGGCCGCCCGGCTTGATTTCGACGTCGAGACCTTCGGCCTCGTAGAAGCCCTTGTCCTTGGCGACGTAGTAGCCGGCGAACTGAGCCTGGGTGACCCATTTCAGCTGCAGCGTCACCTTGTCGGCAGCGGCTGCCTGCATGGCGGTCAGCGAGACGGCGCCGGCCAGCAGCAGGGATGCGAGTTTCAATGTCATTTTGGTTCCCTCTTTCTTATTTACGCCTGTCCACCACGGACAGACGGATGCCAGAAGGTGACGGCGCGCTCGGCGAGCGCCACCACCCCATAAAAGATCGATCCGGCGAGCGCGGCAACCGCAATCTCCGCCCAGACCATGTCGACATTGCTGCGACCCACTTCCGTGGAAATGCGGAACCCCATGCCGACGATCGGAGTGCCGAAGAACTCCGCGACGATGGCGCCAATCAGGGCCAGCGTGGAGTTGATTTTGAGCGCGTTGAAGATGAACGGCCAGGCGGCCGGCAGGCGCAGCTTGACCAGCGTCTGCCACCAGTTGGCCGCATAGGTGCGCATGAGGTCGCGCTCCATGTGGCTCGCGGCCGACAGTCCCTGCACGGTGTTCACCAGCATGGGGAAGAAGGTCATGATGACGACGACGGCGACCTTGGACTGCCAGTCGAAGCCGAACCACATGACCATGATCGGCGCGACGCCGACCATGGGCAGGGCCGAGACGAAATTGCCGATCGGCAGCAGGCCCTTCTGCAGGAAGGGCGAGCGGTCGACGAGGATGGCGACGGCAAAGCCGAGACCGCAGCCGAGCGCATAGCCGGTGATCACAGATTTCAGGAATGTCTGCTGGAAATCGGCCCACAGCGTCGGGACCGAGGTGATGAGCCGCGCCCAGATCATCGACGGTGCCGGCAGCAGGATCGAGGGGATGTTGAAGCCGTGCACCAGGCATTCCCAAATCACCAGCAGCGTCGTCCCGAAGATCAGCGGTACGGCGATGTTGACGATGCGGCGCACCGTGCGGTCCTTGAAAGTCCGGCGCACCAGCCATTCGTTGAGGCCCCAGGCGGACAGCCAGAAGACGAGGGCGAAGATCAGATAGAAGTTCATGGCTTGACCCCCATGCGCGCGAGCACCCGGGCATGGGCGATGCCCACGATCGAGACCAGGATGGCGGCAAGGCCGGCGGCCATGAAGAGGGCCGCCCAGATCTGGATGGTCTGGCCGTAATAGGAGCCGGAGAGCAGCCGCGCGCCAAGGCCGGCAATGGCGCCGGTCGGCAGTTCGGCGACGATGGCGCCGAGCAGCGAGATGGCGATCGCGACCTTCAGCGAGGTGAAGAGATAAGGCATCGAGGCCGGCCAGCGCAGCTTCCAGAAGGTCTGGGAGGGGCTCGCATGATAGGTGTGCATCAGGTCGAGCAGGATGGTGTCCGGGCTTCGAAGTCCCTTCACCATGCCGACGACGATCGGGAAGAAGGACAGGTAGGTCGAGATCAGCGCCTTGGGCAGGATGCCCGATATGCCGACCGAGTTCAGGACGACGATGACCATCGGCGCGATCGCCAGGATCGGAATGGTCTGGCTGGCGATCACCCAGGGCATCAGCGACCGGTCCATGGCCCGGTTGTGGACGATGCCGACAGCAAGCAGGATGCCGAGCACGGTGCCGATGACGAAGCCGAGCAGGGTCGCCGACAGCGTGACGCCGGCATGGTAGACGAGGCTGCGCTTGGAGGTGACCGCCTTGTTGACCGTGGTGTCCCACAGTTCGACGAAGATCTGGTGCGGGGCGGGCAGGACCGGCCGCTCCTGGGCAAAGGTGCGCTCGACCACCTGGCCGAAGGTCACCGTCTCACCCGCCCGCGCCGTCTGGTCGCGCACGAAGGGCGCGTTGAGGTAGACGACGAAGATGTGCCAGACGACGAGGATGGCGAAAACGACGGTGAGGATCGGCAGGATGCGGTCGCGGAAGAGGGAGGGAGCGGTCATGGACGGCCTCGCATGTTGAGGTTTGCACCCCCCTCTGCCCTGCCGGGCATCTCCCCCTCAAGGGGGGAGATTGGTCTGCGGATGACACTCGCCCTTCCTCTGGCGTGGCTGATGATGGCCGAACGGAAACCGTCTACTCCCGATCTCCCCCCTTGAGGGGGAGATGTCACGAAGTGACAGAGGGGGGTAACCCTCTCTATCAAGCGGAAGCGTCCTGTGCCCCTCATCCGCCTGCCGGCACCTTCTCCCCGTTCTGACGGGGAGAAGGGACGAGCGGCACCGCGCCGGCCGTCCCCTCTCCTCGCCTGCGGGGAAAGGGTCAGGGTGAGGGGCTTCTCATTCGCAACGCGAGCGGCGAAGGACAATGGCAGCACCCGAGACACGATCACGCTATTCCTCATAGCTATGCCCCGCCTTGAGGCCCTCGCGGACGCGGTGGGCGATTGCGAGGAATTCCGGGGTCTCGCGGATATCGAGCGGGCGCTCCCTGGGCAGGGTCGATTCGATGATGTCGGTGACGCGGCCGGGGCGGGGGCTCATGACGACAATCTTGGTCGAGAGATAGACCGCTTCGGGAATGGAGTGGGTGACGAAGCAGATCGTCTTGTCGGTGCGCTCCCAGAGCTTTAGCAGTTCGGAGTTCAGGTGGTCGCGGACGATCTCGTCGAGCGCGCCGAAGGGCTCGTCCATCAACAGCAGGTCGGCGTCGAAGGCGAGCGCGCGGGCGATCGAGGCGCGCTGCTGCATGCCGCCCGAGAGCTGCCAGGGGAACTTCTTGCCGAAGCCGGTGAGGTTGACCAGCTCCAGCGTCTGCTCGACCCGCTTGTTCTGCTCGTCCTTGGAAAAGCCCATGATCTCGAGCGGCAGGGCGATGTTCTTCTCGATCGTGCGCCAGGGATAGAGCGCCGCCGCCTGGAAGACATAGCCGTAGGAACGGTCCTTGCGGGCGTTCTCCGGGGTCATGCCGTTGACCGTGATCGTGCCCGAGGTGTGTTTCTCCAGATCGGCGATGACGCGCAGGAAGGTGGTCTTGCCGCAGCCGGAGGGGCCGATGAAGGAGACGAAGTCGCCCTTCTTCACCTCGAGATCGACATTGGACAGCGCATGGACCGGCCCGTCTCCCGTCTGGAAGGTGAGACAGAGGTCCTTGGCGGACACGACGGAAAAGGGAGCGGTCATCGATGGGAACCTATGGGCTTTCTTGCAAAGGCGCCAAGCCTCTTGCACACTATCAATACATGGCAGGCACGGGCCGGCCTATCGGACTTTACGGGAATTTCGGAGCTCAAGGAGGAGTGCCAGCATGGATACGTCATTCAAACCCACCTGCCGGATCGTTCGGCCCGGAAGCACCTATGACGGCA
>Ga0180012_1000040_pt1 | contig 67729 bp, 60 predicted proteins | sample KR11_S2_MetaG_FD_122243 | JGI IMG/M metagenome (GOLD analysis project Ga0180012, IMG submission 122243) | Groundwater microbial communities from the Olkiluoto Island deep subsurface site, Finland - KR11_S2_MetaG | ecosystem: Environmental > Aquatic > Deep subsurface > Groundwater | place...
AACTGCGGGCCGGCATCATCGGCCTGGGAATGGCCTCGGCGCCGCATGCCCTGAGCCTGCTCGACCTGCGGGACCGGGTCGAGGTGGTCGGCGCCTTCAGCCCGACCGAGGCGCGGCGCAAGGTTTTCGCCGATCGGTTCGGGCTGCCGGTCGTCGACAGCGCCGACCGCATCTTCGACGATCCCTCCATCGACCTCGTGATCGTCCTGACGCCGCCCAATACGCATCTGTCCCTGGTGGAGCGCGCCGCGACGAGCGGCAAGCACGTGCTGCTGGAAAAACCCCTGGAGATCTCGCTGGAGCGATCGCGACAGGTCGTCCAAACGGCCGAGCGCGCCGACATCAAGCTCGGCATCGTGCTGCAACGCCGGTTTCGGCCTGTCTTCACGGAGACGGCAAGGCTGATCGGCGAGGGTAGGCTGGGAGAGATCGTCTCGGCCTCGCTGCGGCTCTGCAATTGGCGGGATCAGGGCTACTACGACGCGCCCGGCCGCGGAACGCTGGCGCGGGACGGCGGCGGGGTGCTGCTGACCCAGGCCATCCACACCATTGATCAGTTGATCGCATTGGCAGGCCTGCCGACCCAGGTCACCGGCTTCGCCGCGACCAGCCGCGTGCACAGGATGGAAACCGAAGACCTCGTCCACGCCGCCCTTCGCTTCGACAATGGTGCGCTCGGTGCCTTGAGCGCGACCACGGCGGCCTATCCCGGCTTCCCCGATCTGATCGAGATCGTCGGCACGCGGGGCACGGCCCGGCTCGAGGGCGACGACGGCGTCATCCACCTGGCGAACGGACAGCGGATCGACCTGCATGACGATTCTGCCGATGGCGGCAGCGGCGCGGATCCCATGGCCTTTTCCCACGGCAACCACCGCGCCGTGCACGAGGATTTTCTCGACGCGATCACCGCGACTCGGCAGCCGCGCGCCGCCGGCGCCGAAGCGCTGAAGGCCCATCGCCTGATCGACGCCATCTTGCGGGCCGCGGCGACCGGCCAGCCTGTGGATGTCTGACGAAGGCGGCACGCGGTCGAGGCGGAACGGCCTCCGTCATGGCCCCCGCCGTGGCTCGAACGAAGCCTCGACCGACAGAGGCACAACCAAGCGGGGTTGACTCCCGGAAAATTTACGCTCTTATGGAGAAATTGGTAAGGCCACCTTACCACATGCATGAGGAGATGCGTGTTGAGGGAGTTCGCGGGATGTTTGTGACCTTGGAGCCGCGCCGCCTGTACAGGCAGGTCGCGGACCAGATACGCGTGCTGATCGAGGCGGGCGAACTGATGGTCGGCGGACGTCTTCCGGCGGAGCGCGACCTTGCCGAACGGTTCGGCGTTTCCCGTCCGACGGTGCGCGAGGCACTGATCGTTCTCGAGGTCGAGGGTTACATCCAAATCCGCATGGGTTCGGGCGTCTACATTGCCCAGAAACCGGCGAGCATACCCACGATCCTGCCGGCCGAGGAAGTCGACGGCCCGTTTGAAATTCTTCAGGCCCGCTGCATCGTCGAGAGCGCCATCGCCGAGGAGGCCGCCCGGCATCCCTCGCCCGAGGGCATCGCCCGCCTCGACGAGATGCTGGCGCGCATGCAGGCCTCGCTCGACCAGCCGGAGCGCGCCATCGCCGCCGATCTCGCCTTTCATGCCGCCATCGTCGACATGGTCGGCAATGCGGCCCTGCGCCATTTCATCAGCCTTCTGATCGACAAGCGGACTTCGCCCTATTTCGAGAAGCTGGCGAGCTATTTCGAAGGTCCGCACACCTGGCAGCGGGCCGTCGAGGAACACAAGGCCATCCGCGACGCCATCGCCGCCGGCGATCCGTCTGCGGCACGCGAAGCCATGCGCCGGCATCTGACGCTGGCGCAGAAGAGATTCTCAGAAAGCTTCGGGGAGGAGCCGGTGAGAGAAGACTGATCCTGGCGCCCTCGAGGCGGAGGATCGGGAGACAGAAGTCTGAAATCTATTCGGGAGGAAAGAATGACATTCAGATTGACAACCGTACTGGGCGCAACCGCCCTTGTCCTGGTCTCGGCCCTGGCCGCACAGGCCGAAACCGTGCTCAAATGGGCGCATGTCTATGAAACGTCGGAGCCCTTCCACACCGAGTCGGTGTGGGCAGCCGAGGAGATCGCCAAGCGGACGGAAGGACGCTACAAGATCGACGTCTTTCCGGCCTCGCAGCTCGGCAAGGAAGCCGACATCAACCAGGGCCTGAAGCTCGGCACCGTCGACATCATCATCTCCGGCTCGAGTTTCGCCGCACGCGACTTCAAGCCGATCGGCGTGACCTATTTCCCCTACATCTTCCGCGATCCGAGCCATCTCCTGGCCTACACCAAGAGCGACATCTTCAAGCGGCTCTCCAAGGGCTATGAGGATGCCACCGGCAACCACATCACCGCGGTCACCTACTACGGCACCCGCCACACCACCTCCAACAAGCCGATCGAGAAATGCGCCGACATGGCCGGCCTGAAGATCCGCGTTCCGGATGTCCCGGCCTATCTCGCCATGCCCCGCGCCTGCGGCGCCAACACGACGCCGATCGCCTTTGCCGAAGTCTATCTTGCGCTTCAGAACGGCACCGTCGAGGCCCAGGAAAATCCGCTGACGACCATCGAGGCGAAGAAGTTCTACGAGGTCCAGAAGAACATCGTGCTCACCGGTCATATCGTCGACCACCTGAACACGGTCGTCTCCAAGACCCTGTGGAGCAGCCTCTCGGACGCCGACAAGGCGATCTTCACCGAGGTCATGCAGGAAGCCTCCGCCCGGGCCACGAAGATCATCGAAGAGCGCGAGAACAAGCTCGTCGACACCTTCAAGGAAAAGGGCATCAACGTCGTCGAAGTGGACAAGTCCGACTTCGAAAAGACCGTGCTCGAAAAGGTGACCTTCGAGGAATTCGGCTACGACAAGGCCGACTGGGAAGCGATCCGCGCCGTGAAGTAAAGGCGCGTCTCCCGGCGCCCCCGCGGCGCCGGGTTTCACCTTCGTGAATTCCGCTCGCTGGAGCTTTCAACATGACAGACCCAAAACACGCGCCGATCAGCGTGGACGAGATGGCGCATGCGTTCGAGGAAGACACCGGCCCGGCCGATCTGTCGCGCTACGCCGTGGAAGACTGGCTGACGCTGGCGATCTTCTGGGGCATGGCCCTTTGCGTCTTCCTGCAGTTCTTCACCCGCTATGCCCTGAACAACAGCCTGGCCTGGACGGAAGAAATCGCCGCCAACTGCCTCGTGGTCATCGTCTTCCTCGGTTCCGTCATGTGCGTGCGCATGTGTCGGCATATCCAGGTCGATCTGCTTTACCGTCTGATCTCGAAGCGCAGCGCGAGACTGCTGCAGGGTCTTGTGGACTTGGTCGTGATCGGGTTCTTCGCCTACATGACATGGCTGATGTGGCGCTATGTGGCGGTGGTCGGCAGCGAGCGCATGGTCACCGTGGACCTGCCGCGTGGGAGCGTCTTCTACACGGTCCTGGCCGCCTTCGCCCTGATGTTCCTGCGTTCGGTGCAAAACCTCGTCAAGGACATGACCAGTTCCAAAACGGTTCGTGAACAGGCTGAAGAAGCCGACATCCCGGCAGGAGTTTGAACAGTGCTGCTTCTCATTGGTGCATTCCTGCTTCTCATGATTCTCGGCACGCCGGTCGCGGTTGCCATGGGCGTGGCGTCGCTGTCCTATCTCCTGGTCTATGGCGTCGCGCCCGACATCATCGCCGCGCAGCGCATGATTGCCGGCGTGGAGAGCTTTCCGCTGATCGCCGTGCCCTTCTTCATCCTCGCAGGCAATCTGATGAACATCGCGGGCGTCACCGGCCGCATCTACCATTTCGCCCTGTCGCTCGTCGGCTGGATGAAGGGTGGCCTGGCGCAGGTGAACATCATCGGTTCGGTGGTGTTCTCGGGCATGTCCGGAACGGCCCTTGCGGACGCGGCGGGCATCGGCACGATCGAAATCAAGGCGATGAAGGATCATGGCTATCCGGTAGAGGCCGCCGTCGGCGTGACCGCAGCCTCAGCGACGCTCGGCCCCATCTTCCCGCCTTCCCTGCCCTTCGTGATCTACGGCATGATGGCCAACGCCTCGATCGGCGCACTGTTCATGGCCGGCATCCTGCCCGGCATCGTCATCACCGCGCTTCTGATGATCACCGTCTACATCTTCGCCCGGCGCAACGGCTGGGGTTCGGACACGCCGTTCGAGCTGCGCCGGCTGGCCGGCGCCTCGCTGGAAGTGGTCGTCGTGCTGTGTTTCCCGGCGGCGATCTATCTGCTGGTCATGGCCGGCCTCTCCGTCAATGTCGCGGTGCTGATCGGACTGGTCGCGCTCGTGGCGCTCGACTGGTACTTCGACTTTCACGCCGTCATGGCGCTGATGACGCCGGTGCTTCTGATCGGCGGCATGACGATGGGATGGTTCACGCCGACCGAAGCGGCGGTCGCCGCGGTGATCTGGTCGCTGTTCCTCGGCCTGGTGCGCTACCGCACCATGACCTTCCGGGCACTGGCCAAGGCCTCGTTCGACACGATCGAGACGACCGCCTCCGTGCTGTTCATCGTCACGGCGGCGTCGATCTTCGCCTGGTTGCTGACGGTGAGCCAGGCGGCGCAACTGTTCTCCGATTTCATGTTCGCGCTGACCGACAACTGGTGGACCTTCCTGATCCTGGTCAACATCCTGCTGCTGATCATCGGTGCCTTCCTCGACACAATCGCCGCCATCTCCATCCTGGTGCCGATCCTCCTGCCGGTCGCGGCGCGCTACGGCATCGACCCGGTGCATCTGGGCCTGATCATCACTCTGAACCTGATGATCGGCCTCCTGACCCCGCCCGTCGGCATGGTCCTCTTCGTCCTGTCGCGGATCTCGAAACTGTCGGTGGAACGCACGACCATGGCCATCCTTCCCTGGATGATCCCCTTGTTCGTCGCCCTCATGCTGATCACCTTCATTCCGGCGCTGACGCTCTGGCTGCCGACGCAGCTCGGCCTCATTCGCTGACCGATCCGCCCGCGCGCTTAGGCGCGCGGGCGCCCTTGCCATGAACAGAGAGAAAACATGCTGACGCGGGTGGCACGCCTATACGCAACACGCGACTTGCGGGTCGAGACTGAGCAAATGCCGCCGCTCGGGCCGGGCGAGGTGCTGCTGCGCATGGCCGCCGGCGGGATCTGCGGATCCGATCTGCACTATTACCAGGACGGCGGCTTCGGTCCCGTGCGCGTCCGCGAACCGATCATCGCCGGCCATGAGGCCTCGGGCTTCGTCGAGGCGGTCGGCGAAGGCGTCGATCCCGCCGTGATCGGCCCCGGAATGCTGGTCGCCGTCAATCCGTCGCAACCCTGCGGCCAATGCCACTATTGTCGGCTCGACCAGCCCATCCACTGCCTGTCGATGCGCTTCATGGGCAGCGCCATGCGCGTGCCGCACGAACAGGGCATGTTTCGCGACCGGATGATCGCACCGGCGATCCAGTGCCATCCCGTCTCCGGTCCTGTGACGCCGGCGGAAGCCGCCTGCGCGGAGCCGCTGGCCGTGTGCCTGCATGCCGTGGCCCAGGCGGGTGAGCTCACAGGCGCCAGAGTCCTGGTGACCGGCGCCGGGCCCATCGGCCTGTTGACCGTCGCGGCGGTCCGCCATGCAGGCGCTGCCGAAATCGTCGTCACGGATCTGAGCGACTCGGCCCTTTCCCGGGCCCCGGCCATGGGCGCGACCGCCACGCTCAACGTGGCGAGCGACCCCGACGGTCTCGCTCCCTGGCAGACGGACAAGGGACAGTTCGACGTGGTCTTCGACTGCTCGGCGGCGGGTCCGGCGCTACGCTCCGCCTTCGCGGCCGTAAAGCCGCGCGGCACGATCGTCCAGGTCGGCGTGACCGGCGACATCACCATTCCGCTCAACGCGCTGGTCGGCAAGGAAATCATCTGGCGCGGTTCGCAGCGCTTCGACCGCGAATTCGCCGAGGCCGTGGCGCTCATTTCCAGACGGGCCATCGACGTCCGGCCGATCATCTCCCACGCATTCCCGCTCGAACAGGCGGTCCAGGCCTTCGAACAGGCCGGCGACCGCTCCGTCGCCTGCAAGGTTCAGATCACCTTCGGTGACGCCCATAGACCATAGAGGACAAGACGATGAAACATACATGGCGCTGGTTTGGCCCGGTCGACAAGGTGACGGTGCGCGATGCCGCGCAGGCCGGAGCAGAAGGCATTGTCAGCGCGCTGCACCACGTGCCGACCGGCGCGGCCTGGACGATTGACGGCATTCGCCAGCGTCAGGACGAGATCAAGGCCGGCGGCCTTTACTGGGACGTGGTGGAAAGCGTGCCCGTGTCGGAGGACATCAAGACCCAGACCGGCGAATGGCGCACCCATGTCGCCAACTGGCAGGAAACGTTGCGCCGACTTTCGGCCTGCGGCATCCGAACCGTCTGCTACAACTTCATGCCCGTGCTCGACTGGACCCGCACCGACCTGCGCTGGGAGACCCGCCACGGCGCGAAGGCCATGCGCTTCGATCTTGGCGATTTCGCCGCCTTCGATATCCATATCCTCAAGCGACCCGACGCCAAGGCCGACTATCCGGAATGGCTGGTCGAAGAGGCCGCCAGGCGGTTTGCCGAGATGCCCGATGAAAAGATCGGGGCCCTCGGTCGCAATATCGGTGCGGGCCTGCCCGGCTCCGCCGATGGCTACACCCTCGATCAGCTGCTGGAAAAGCTGCGCTCCTACCAGGGGACAGACCGCACCAGGCTGCAACAGAACCTCGTCGACTTCCTCTCGGAGGTGACGCCGGTCGCCGAAGAGGTCGGCATCAACATCTGCGCCCATGGCGACGACCCGCCATGGCCTCTGCTCGGCCTGCCGCGCATTCTCTCCACCGAGGCCGACTATGCCCACATGCTGGCCCAGGTCGACAGCCGTGCCAATGGCGTGACGCTGTGCACCGGTTCGCTCGGCGCCCGCGCCGACAACGACCTGCCCCTCATCGCCCGCCGCTTCGCCGAACGCATCCATTTCGTGCACCTGCGCAATGTCACGCGCGATACCGACACCGTGCCCTGCTCCTTCTTCGAGGACGAACACCTGGAAGGCGGCACCGACATGGTCGCCGTGATTGCCGCCCTGCTTGGCGAGGAAAAGCGCCGGCGCGCCGAAGGCCGGGAGGATCACCGCATTCCGATGCGCCCCGACCACGGCCAGGAGATCCTCGACGACCTAACGCGCGGCGCCCAGCCCGGCTATCCGGCGATCGGCCGGCTGAAGGGACTGGCCGAACTGCGCGGCATCGAACGCACCCTGCTTCACCCCCAATACGGATTGGCCTGACGCCCATGGAACGTCTCTCTCACTCGACCAAGCTGCCGGCCTCCGTCGCCGGACCGACCTATGACCGCGCAGCACTTCGCCCCGGCATCGTCCATATCGGGCTCGGCGCCTTCCACCGCGCCCATCAGGCCGTCTATACCCAGCGCGCCCTGTCGGCGAATTTCGGCGCCTGGGGCATCGTTGCCGTCAACCTGCGCTCGGCCGAACCCGTCGAAGCCCTTCAGGCGCAGGACGGCCTCTATTCCGTGGTGGTGCGCGGATCCGAAGGCGACACGGCCGAAGTGATCGGCGCAATGGTGGACTGGGTCTGTGCCGCCACGGACCGGCAAAAAGTTCTCGATTACCTCGCCGACGATAGCATTCGCGTGGTGACGCTCACCGTCTCGGAAAAGGCCTATGGCCTGCACCCAGTGACCGGCGGGCTCGACCTCGGCCATCCGGCCGTGGCCGCGGATCTCGTCCATCCGCAGGCGCCGACCGGCGTGCTCGGGTTCCTCGTCGAGGGACTGGCGCTGCGCCGGGCAAAGGGCGTTCCAGCCTATACGGTGCTGTGCTGCGACAATCTTCCCTCGAACGGCAGGATCGTCCGGCGGCTTGTGCTGGAGATGGCCGAGCGGCGCGATCCGGACCTTGCCCGCTGGATCGCGGACAACGGCGCCTTCCCCTGCAGCATGGTGGACCGCATCGTTCCCGCCGCAACCGAGGCGACCCGTTCGCTGGCCAGCGCGCTCCTCGGCGCGGAGGACCGCCTTGCGCTTGAGACCGAGCCGTTTCTGCAATGGGTCATCGAAGACGATTTCGTCTCCGGCCGCCCCGCCTGGGAGGCCGGCGGCGCAATCTTTGCCAGCCACGTCGAACCCTACGAGAAAATGAAGCTCCGGCTGCTCAACGGTTCGCACACGCTGATCGCCCATCTCGGCCTGCTCAACGGCCTGGAATATGTGCGCGACGTCATGGCCGTGCCGGAACTCGTCGATCAGGTGCACCGGCACATGAAAGCGGTGGTGCCGACGCTCGATCCGGTTCCCGGCATCGATCTCGATCAGTACCAGCGCCAGCTGATCGAGCGTTTCGCCAACAAGGCGATCGCCCACCGCAACATCCAGATTGCCATGGACTGCAGCCAGAAACTGCCGCAGCGCATTTTTGCCGCGGCGGTCGAGACGCTGGCTGACGGCGGCGATGCCGCCGAGTTCGCCCATGTGGTCGCGCTGTGGATCACGGTGGTGCGCAAGCGCATGGATTGCGACGATCCCCGCCGCGAAGAGATCCTGGCGGCGGCGCGCACGGTCGATCCGGCCGATCCTTCCGCCTCATTCTTCGCCATAAACGGCTTGTTCCCGCCGGAGCTGGTCGCGGCCAGAGCCTGGCGCGACCTCGTCAACGGCGAACTGTAGACAAGGCTCGCAAAGGCCCGGCGGTGAGGATGACCCCGGCCGCCATCCGATTGACGCGTCGCGGACACCGCCATTCCCTGGCGGTGTCCTGTCTATTCGCCCTTTGGACTTGGGGCATTACCCACAATGTCCGTTGACGGCTGATGCAATCCGGTCTCGCCTCAGGCAGCGAGCCTGGAGCCCTCCAGCGGTATCTCCACCTCGATCTCGAGGATCGACACATGCTTGTCGCGCTCCATGGTGACATGCACCTTGTCGCCGTCGACCTGAATATGCCTGGCGATTACGGCGAGGATCTCCTCGCGAAGCACGGCGACGAGATCGGAACCGGCCGACGCCCGTTCGTGGGCAAGAAGAACCTGGAGTCGCTCCCGCGCGGTCGGGGCCGACCTCTGTTTGCGGAACAGTTTGAAGATGCTCATGCTGCCCTCCGCGCGAAAATCTTGCCGAAGAGCCCCCGCTTCTCGCCTGGGATCTCGATGGGTAACTGCTCGCCGCAGAGACGGCGCGCGGCGTCGAAATATGCAAGCGCCGGCGCGCTGCGGGCGTCGGCAAGGGTGACCGGCGCGCCGATATTGGAGGCACGCAGCACGTCCATGCTTTCCGGAATGATGCCGAGAAGCGGGATCGAGAGAATGTCCAGCACGTCCTCGACCTTGAGCATGTCCCCGCGCTGGGCGCGCTGGGCGTCATAGCGCGTCAGCAGCAGGTGCTTTTCCATGCGCTCGCCGCGTTCGGCCTTGACCGTCTTGGCGTCGAGCAGCCCGATGATGCGGTCGGAGTCGCGGACCGACGAGACTTCCGGATTGGTCACCACGACGGCCACGTCCGCGTGGCGCATGGCCAGCGTCGCGCCGCGTTCGATGCCCGCCGGGCTGTCGCAGATGACCCAGTCGAAATAGCGCCGCAGGTCGTTGATCACCTGTTCCACGCCCTCGGGCGTCAGGTTGTCCTTGTCCCGGGTCTGGGAGGCGGGCAGCAGGAAGAGCGTGTCCACGCGCTTGTCGCGGATCAGCGCCTGCTGCAGCTTGGCGTCGCCCTGGATGACGTTGACCAGATCGTAGACGACCCGGCGTTCCGCCCCCATGACGAGGTCGAGATTGCGCAGGCCGACGTCGAAGTCCACGACGACGACCTTCTCGTTTCTCTGCGCCAGGGCTGCACCCAGCGCCGCACTGTAGGTGGTCTTGCCAACCCCGCCCTTGCCTGACGTGACGACGACTACCTTCCCCATCTTGTTCTCCTGTTCCTGGCCATCTCGGTTCATTTGAGTTTGTCTGCCTTCAGCGTTTCGGCGTCGAGCCACCATTGGACGGGTTGTCCGCGAAGCTCGGGCGGCATGTCCTCGGCCATCTTGTAGATGCCGTCGATTGCCACCAGCTCGGCCTCGAGCTTGCGGCAGAAAATGCGGGCGGTCTGGTTGCCGAGCGAACCGGCCATGGCCCGGCCGCGCAGCGCGCCATAGATGTGGATGGAACCTCCGGCGATCACTTCGGCGCCTGAGGCGACCGAGCCGATCACCGTCACGTCGCCATCCGCAAAGGTCACCGACTGGCCCGAACGAACCGGTTCGCGGATGATCAGCGACTGGAGCGCCTGCCGCGTGGCGACCGGCTCTTCTGCCTTCGTTTCCTCGTTGCGCGGGGCTTCCGCCCGTTCGCTCGTCGCCACTTCGAAATCGGCGGCCGGGCGTCCGCCTTTCAGCGCCGGCGGCATTCCCGGCTCGATCAACGAAGGGCGTCCGCCCTCGATACCCATGACGCTGACATTGCGGGTGCGAAGCTCCGCCAGCAAGTCCTTCAGCTGGGGACGATCGATCGCCAGATCGGTGACGTCGAGGACCACGGGGCGGCCAAGGAAGAAGCCCGCCGAACGCGCGGCGAGATCGTCGAGCCTTTCCAGCCACTCGTCGAGCGGTAGATCGGGCGACAGGACGACCGCCATGAAGGAGCGGCCCTTGATACGGATCGAGCGGGCGTCTGTTAGCACTTTGGTCATCTGGGTTAATGATTGGTAACTCTTGCTAGCCTCCCCATGGTTAACAAAGCGTTAACGCCGCGGTGCGGATCTGGTCGACGGTAAGGGTTCGCCCGCGCGGCCCGCCGCTGCCGGCGGCTTCCCGTCCCGATCGTGATCCGGTGTTGCGGTCTTGCCTCAGATGTCCGCGCTATGATGCCGCCCGATCGGCAGCATGATCGGCCGGCCCGACGTCGGATCGGTGATGATTCGGCTTTCGAGTCCGAAGACGTCCCGCACCATGCCTTCGGTCAGCACCTCTTCGGGTGGACCGGAAACATGCAGCCGCCCACCCGCCATCGCGACCAGATGATCGGCATAGCGCGCCGCGAGATTGAGGTCGTGCAGCACCATAACGATTGTCGTGCCGCGTTGACGGTTGAGGTCCGTCAGAAGGTCGAGGACCTCGACCTGATGGCTGATGTCGAGGAAGGTCGTGGGCTCGTCGAGTAACAGGATGTCGGTCTGCTGCGCCAGCGCCATCGCGATCCACACCCGCTGGCGTTGCCCGCCGGACAATTCGTCGACCGGCCGCTCCGCAAGATCTGCGGTCCTCGTCGCCTCGAGCGCGGCCGCCACCGCCTCGTCGTCCTGGCGCGTCCAGCGGGCAAACACGCCCTGGTGGGGATGGCGCCCGCGGCTGACGAGGTCGGCCACCGTGATCCCCTCCGGGGCGATCGGGGATTGCGGAAGCAGCCCGAGCGTCCGCGCCAGTTCCCGCGTCGGGGTCGCGTGCACCGACCTGCCGTCGAGCAGCACATGCCCCTGGCGCGGGGATATCAGCCGCGACATGGTGCGCAATAATGTGGACTTGCCGCAGGCATTGGCGCCGACGATCGCCGTGATCCTTGCGGGCGGCACGGCAAGGCTCAGCCCCTCCAAAATGAGGCTCTCGCCATAACCTGCGGAGAGATCGCTGGCGCTGAGGGAATGCATCGTCACAGTGAGCCTCCGCTCCGGTTCACCCGGATGATGAGATAGATCAGGTACGGCGCGCCGAGCGCACCGGTCACCACGCCCACCGGATAGCGGGCCGGCAGAAGGAACTGGCCGCAATAGTCGCCGACAAGGACCAGCGTCGCTCCGACGAGCGCCGAGGGCACCAGCAGCGAGCCGTTGCCTCCGGCGATGCGCGCGGCAATCGGACCGGAGAGGAAGGCGACGAAGGCGATCGGCCCGGCGACGGCGGTCGCGATCGCGATCATGCCGACAGCCGAAACGACGACGAGCACGCGGGTGGCTGCCACGTTCACGCCCAAGGCCGCCGCGGTGTCGTCGCCGAGCCGCAGCGTCTCCAGGTCGCGGGCACGGGAGAGCAGCAGGCCGCCGAACACCAGCAGCCCGAGCAGCATGGGCAGCGCCTGTCCGAGCTGCGCGCCGTTGACGCTGCCGGTCAGCCAGCGCATCGCCTCCTGCAGGTTCCAGGCGGGCGCCTGCGACAGCAGATAAGCGGTGACGCTCTCGAGCATGGCCGACACGCCGATGCCGACGAGGATCAGCCGCATGCCGGCGACGCCGTTGCGGAAGGAGAGCCCGTAGACGAGCATGGCAACGCCGAGCCCGGCCGCCACGGCGAACACCGAGACCAGCGGCCCGTCGAGCGACAGCACGACTATGGCGAACACCGCCGCCGCACTCGCACCCGAACTGATGCCTATGATATCAGGGCTTGCCAGCGGATTGCGCAGCATCGTCTGGAAGGCGACGCCGCCGAGCCCGAAGCTCATGCCGGCGAGGATGGAGAGGACGGCGCGGGGCAGCCGCAGCTGGCCGACGGCAAAGCCTGCGCCCTGCACCGGCTCGCCGAAGAGGACGCGCAGCACGTCTGCCGGCGACGTGAACGACTGCCCGAGCACGAGGGTGAGCGCGAACGTCGACAGGAGCAGCGCGACCAGCAGCGAAACCACGATGCGCAGCCGGCGCGCGCGGCGGCGGCGCCGGGCGGCGATAAGCTCGACGGTTCCGGCAGCCATCGTCACAGTTCCCGCGCCCGCTTCTGCCGCACCAGCCAGATGAAGAACGGCGCCCCCACCAGCGCAGTGACGATGCCGACATCGAACTCGGCGGGCCGCGCGACGATGCGGCCCAGGACATCGGCGGCGAGCAGCAGACCGGCGCCGGCCATCGCCGACAGCGGCAGCAGCCAGCGATGGTCGACGCCGGTTAGCAGCCTGCACACATGCGGCACGACGAGCCCGACGAAACCGATCGGACCGCAGACGGCGGTCGTTGCGCCGCAAAGCAGGATGGCGCCGAGGGCAGAGACGCCACGCGCCAGAGCGACGCGTTCGCCGAGTCCCGCCGCCAGCTCGTCGCCCAGCGCCAGGGCGTTCAGTTTGCGCGCCGACGACAGGCTGATGGCCAGGCCGAGGAGCAGAAAGGGCGTGACGTGAGCAAGGCGATCGAGTGTGGCCCCGCCCACGCCGCCGATCTGCCAGGCCCGAATGCCGCCAGCAATGTCGTTTCGCGGCAGAACCACGGCGATCACCAGCGAGGCGAAGGCGATCGAGGTCGCGGCCCCGGCCAAGGCCAGCTTGAGTGGCGTCGCCCCGCCGCGTCCAAGCGAGCCCACTGTATAGACGAAGGCAGCGGAACCGCCGGCGCCGAGGATCGCGGCCCAGATATAGGCCTGTGCCGAGGTGAGGTTGAACCAGGCGACACCGATGACCACGGCCAGCGAGGCCCCCATATTGACGCCGAGGATGCCGGGATCGGCAAGGGGATTGCGCGTCACGCCCTGCATGACGGCACCGGCAAGACCGAGTGCTGCGCCGGCGGACAGGGCAAGCAGCGTGCGCGGGACACGTGTAGCGACGGCGGCCTGCCCGATGCTGTCGACATGACCCTGAAGGGCGGCCACGACATCGGCCAGCGGAACGTCGCGCGCGCCGACAGCAAGCGAGACGAGGCAGAGCAGGACGACGGCCGCCATCATCGCCGCCATCCACAGGATGCGACCACGATTGGTGCCGGCCGGAAAGACTGCAGCGGCCCGCGTTGTGACACCGCCGGCCGTCATTCCGACTGGGGGGTGGCCGGCGCTGCAGACCGGTCAGCCGCCTTGGCGAGCAGGGCGACATAGTCCTTCAGCACCCAGGGGATCGACAGTGGCGTCGGATTGGCCGCGGTGCCGAGCGGATCCCGGCCAAGCGTGACGATCGAGCCGCGGGTCACGGCCGGCATGCGCGCCAGAAGCGGATTGGCGGCCATCGCATCGATCAGCTTCTGGTCTCCATAGGTTACGACGATGTCGACGTCGTCGAAGGCGTCGATACGCTCGGCGCTGATGGAGCCGGCGAAACTTCCGCCAGCCGAAGCCTCCGCGACGCTCTTCGGCGTTGCCAGCCCCAGATCCTTGAAGAACCTCACCCGGGTGTCCTGCGTGGTGTAGAAATTCACCATGCTGAGGTCGCCGGCGTCGAGATGGGTGACGAACATCGCCGACTTGCCTTGAAGCTCCGGATGGCTCGCGACTTCCGCGGCGATCTCGCCTTCGATCTTCCGGATCAGCGCCTCGCCTTCCGACGCCAAACCGAGGCCGGCGCTGTTCAGGCGGATCATCTCCCGCCAGTCGGTCGACCAGGCAGCATCGGGATAGGCAATGACCGGTGCTATTTGGCTCAGCATGTCGTAGTCGGCCTGGCTCAGTCCGGAATAGGCGGCGAGGATAACATCCGGTCCGGTGGCCGCCACAGCCTCGAAATCGATGCCGTCGCCCTCGTCGAACAGAACGGGCGTCTCGGCCTTTAGCTCCGCCAGCCGTTCCTCGACCCAGGGCAGCAGCCCGTCACCGTCGTCATCGCCGAAATTGGCGGCGGCAAAACCGACGGGCACGATGCCGAGCGCCAGCGGCACCTCGTGATTGGCCCAGGCGACCGTCGCGACCCGCTCGGGCTTCTTGGCGATGATCGCCGTACCGAGCGCATGGCTGATGACGATCGGATAAGTCGCGCTGTCCTCCGCGCGAGCCGGACTCCAGGCCGCAAGCAGCAGGCCCGCCACGGCAACCGGCCGGACCAACCGAAGGAATATCCGCATTTGCCAACTCTCCAGAGTGTAAAGTTGATTTTCTGTCTCAGCTTCACTTCGAGAGGTCAAGCCTGCTGCCGGCGCAGCCCGGAGACCGCGGTCAACTTTCCGGGGTTTCCTACAAAACCGGGAAAAACTACAATACCGGACAAACACATTCAAGTTAAAGGACATTGCAGGGGACGTCAGCCGATCGGGGCCGCCCGCCCGCAGCCGGAGAGGGGTCTCGGCTCGGTGCGCGGCCGATATGCTTTTCCATGACAGCCTCCAGCCACGCCATATCGTTCGGCCGTCCCGCGGCCGGCCACGGAACCGTCAACATCTGGAAGTCGAACATGAATCATCCAAGCGTAGTCACTCCCGGCAGGAGCGCCTTGGTGCGCTATCGGACAGCAATTCTCTTGGGCTGCACGGCGCTCGCCGCCTTTGCACCCTTGTCGGTGCGAGCGGAGGATGAGGCGAGCCAGGAAACGAGCACGGTTCTGCAGACGATCACGGTCGAAGGCGCGGGCGCGACCCCCGACGACGATTCAAAGACGATCGTCGCCACCACGACCTCCAGCGGCAGCAAGATGCCGACCGACATCATGGACACGGCCGCTTCGGTCTCCGCGATCACGGCCAAGGAAGTCCAGCAGCGCGGCGCCGACTCGGTCGAGCAGGTGCTTCAGTATACCCCCGGCATCACCACCGACTTCTACGGCGCGGACGATCGGTTCGACTATTACAAGATCCGCGGCTTCGATGCCTGGGCCTATCGCGACGGCCTGACGCTTGGTGACCCCTTCGGCGGTGTGCGCGAGGAACCCTATGCCTTCGAACGCGTCGAGGTGCTGAAGGGCGCGAGCTCCACCGTCTACGGCGTTTCCGATCCCGGCGGCTCGGTCAACTACACCACCAAGCGTCCGAAGAGCGAGAGGTTCGGCGAGGTCTACGCGACCGGCGGCTCCTATGACCATGCCGAGGTGGTGTTCGACTTCGGCGACAACATCACCGAGGACGACACGCTCTCCTACCGCCTGACCGGTAAGCTGCAGAAGTCCGACGCCGAATACGACTATTCGCAGGACGACGAGCAGTTCTTCATGGGCGGCCTCACCTGGCGGCCGAGCGACCAGACCAGCATGACCCTCGTCTACGACCACCTCGACCGCGACGGGGTCCCTGGCAGCGGCGGCCACCCGATCGGCACCGACTTCGATACGAGCCGCTTCTTCGGCGAGCCGGACTTCAACTACCGCGGCACCGACCGTGATACGGTCAGCCTCTTCGTCGACCATGATTTCGGCAGCGGCCTGACCTTCAACTCCAACCTGCGCTACAGCAACAGCGCGACCGATTTCGGCTATGCCTACATCGCCAGCACGCCGACGGACGGCACGACGATCGCGCCGCGCTATTTCTACGCCAACGACGCGACCGACGAGACCCTGATCGGCGATGTGAATTTTGGCTACGAGACATCCTTTGCGGACGTCGAGAGCCGGACCCTTGTCGGCGCAGCCTTCAGCAACAGTTCGGGCAGCTCCAAGAGCTGGTGGGATCTGGCCCCGCCGATCGACTGGAGCAACCCTGTCTACACCGGCGCCCCCACGTCCCTGACGCTGATCGAGGACAAGGAAACCGATCAGCGGACCAGGGCCCTTTATGTCGAGCAGGACCTCACCTTCTCGGAAAAGCTGATCGCCTCCTTCGGGCTGCGCAATGACTGGATCGACACCGACGTCACCGACAACCTGACGCCGACAAGCTCCAGCGAGGGCTCGGTCAGCGAAATGACCAAGCGCGTGGGCCTCACCTACCGCTTCACCGAGCAGTTCGCCGCCTATGCGAGCTATGCGGAATCGGTTGCGCCGCCGTCCAATGGCATCGAGCCGGAGCGCGGCGAACAGCTCGAGGCGGGCATCAAATACCGCCCGGATGAGTTTCCCGCCCTGTTCACCGCCGCCGTCTACGACCTGACCAAGACCAACATCACGCGGACCAATCCCGCCACCATGCTGGAAGAGACGATCGGCGAGGCGCGTGTCCGCGGCATCGACCTCGAGGCCAAGGCGGAGATCACCCACAATATCAGCCTGACGACGGGTTATTCCTACCTCGTCTCCGAAATCGTCGAAAACGGAACCGCCGGCAACGAGGGCAACGAACTGTCGCTGGTGCCGCGCCAGACGGCCTCGATGTGGCTGAACTATACCCGCGAAGGCAACGGCACCTTCGGCGACATGACCGTCGGCCTTGGCGGGCGCTATATCGGCGAATATTTCCTCACCGACGAAAACACCAGTTCCAGCGGCGACGTCGTCGTCTTCGATGCGGCGCTGACCTACAAGATCCAGCCGAACACCACCTTCGAACTCAACGTCACCAACCTGTTCGACGAGAAGTATGTGGCCTATGGCGGCTTCGGTGCGGATTTCTACAATCCGGGCCGCGCGGTCTACGCAACGCTGCGCCAGACCTGGTAAGTGAAACCGCCCGCCCGTGCCAGACACGGACGGGCGAACCGTCAGGCGGCTTCGCCTCTAGAGACGCAACTGCATGCGTCGCCAGGCGGCCGGCGTTTCGCCCACCGCCTGGCGAAATGCCTTGGTCAGGTGCGACTGGTCCGAGAAACCGAGCTGGGCGGCAATGTCGGCAAGGTTCAGCTCCCCTTCGACCAGCCGCTTCTGCACGAGTTCGATCCGTCGGGCGAGCAGCCACTGCAGCGGCGTCTTGCCCGTGGTCTGCTTGAACACCGTGGCGAACCAGCTTTCCGAGAGGCCGACCGTGGCGGCCATTTCGCCGACCGTCATCCGGCAATCCTGGCTCGCATCGACCCGTGCCGTCAGCTTGTTCATCTGCGCCTGGGTCAGCCTGCCATTGACGGGCTCGCTTGCCTGCCGTGGCAGGTCGAGCAGGGCAGCCGCGATCACGCCGACCAGGCTTTCGGCATAGACCGCATGTCGCGATGGTGCCGACACCTCGTCGACCAGCAGACCCGCCAGGGTTTCGATCGGCCCCACCTCTTCGATCTCCACCGGGCGGCGCAGGATCGAGCGGGCCGCCGAGGCACCCACGGACGGGGCAAGGAAGCGCAGCAGGCGATCCGTATGCAGATGCAGGTCGAGATGGGAAAAGCTGTGCGCCGAGGTGAACCGTGTCCAGAGCGGAACGCCCGCCGGCACATAGATGGCGCGTGCCATGGGCCGATCGTGCCGGCCGAAGCCGTCGTCGCGGTTCGACATGCGGATGTGGGGCGAAACCGAATTGAAGAAGAAGACGATCCGCGGATCCGGTGAGAGATAGTAGGCATTGGCGCCGGCCTGGCCCTCGGCATCCCAGTACACGCCGACGAGTCCGTCGAGGCTACGCCATTTGGCCGGGGCGACCGGCCGAATGCCTTCCGTGCGGCAGATCATGGAATGCAGAAAGCTCACCTCAAAAACGATCTCCGCGTGACGAGGAACCCGCCGACTGCCGACACGACGCGCCGCGGCCTGGCCTAGCCTGGCACGGTCAGAAATTATCTTGACAACTATTATCATGTTTTTTTGAACAAGACAAGATGTGAGCCGGTGAGAGCGCATGAAGCGCCGTAACCCGCCGATCAGCTTGAGCGCCGGACGACGATGCTGCAGGGCAGCTTGCGCACGCCGCCGCTGAAGGTCTGGCCCTTGGAAAGGGCAAGGATGGCGAGCCCCGCCTGCCGCCCCAGTTCCTTCAGCTCCATGTCGATCGTGGTCAGCGAGGGACGGGTCTGCTCCGCCACGACATCCCAGTTGTCGAAGCCCACCACCGACACGTCGTCGGGAATGGAGACGTTCCGGTCGCGCAGTGCATCGATCACGCCGCGGGCGATCTGGTCGTTGCCGCAGAACAGTCCGTCCGGCGGCGGCGCATCCCGGGACCACAGCTGCTTGACGGCCTCATGACCCCATTCCTCGGTCCAATAGCCGAAGAGAACCGGCTCGGCATCGCCGCAAATGCGCCGATAGGCCTCGGCGCGGTAGCGCGCGGCCCGGAAATCGCTCGGTCCGGTGACATGGGCGATATGCCGGCGTCCCCGGGCGATCAGGTGTTCCACGGCAAGTCGCGCGCCCTGGTCGTCGTCGGGCAGCAGCGCGACGCTCCCCTTCGGTCCCTCGGCGAAGGCATAGACGACAGGAACCGACAGGCGCGACAGGTCGATCGGCGGTCGCCGGTCCAGTCGCGTGGCGGAAAAGATGATCCCGTCGACCTGCTTGTCGAGCAGCGCGTCGATATGCCGGCGGGTCAACTCTTGGTCGTCATTGGTGGCGCAGAGAAAGACGGAAACGCCATGGTCGACGAGCGCCTCCGAGACGCCCGACATCATCGGCAGGGAAAAGCGGCCATAGGTGTCGTTGGTGAGCAGGCCGATCGAAAAGCTACGCTTGCCGAGAAGGCTTCGGGCCAAAGCATTCGGCCTGAACTGGAGCTCGTCGGCAATCTTGCGGATCCGCTCCCGCGTCTCGGCCTGCATGCGCCCCGTGTCGTTGAGGGCCTTCGATACGGTCGAGATGCTGACGCCCGCGGCGTGCGCGACGTCGTGAATCGTGGTCCGAACTCTCTTGCTGGACGTCATCGGCATCTCCCCCGACAAAAAGAGAAAACCTTTTATCAAGAAAAATCAAGCGTGAGAAAACGTTTTCTCATTTTCTCACTTTTTCCCAACCTCCACCCGGTCGACAGCCTCGGCTTTCTTTCATAGCGTTTCTTCGGGCTCGACGCTGTCACCGTCCTTCAAGATACAAAAAGGGGAATTCCATGTTCAAAGCCAAGTCGCTCGTTGCGACACTAGCGCTTCTTGCGTCCACTTCCGCCGCGAGCGCAGAGGAGGTGGATCTGTGGGTCCGCACCTCATCGGGTGCCGTTCTCCAGGCGCTCGCCGAGCAGTACAACGCCAAGCACGAGGACAAGGTCACGGTGACGCAGATCACCGCTGAACAGATGGTTCCCAAGCTCGGCGCCGCGATCGCCGGTGGCGCACCGCCGGACGGCGCCGTGCTCGACCTCATCTACCTGCCGACCTTCGCGGCCAATGACGGCCTGGAAGACATCACCGATTTCGTCAAGGGCCTGCCCTACGCCGACGCGCTCAGCCCGTCGCATATCCGCCTCGGGACCTATGACGGCAAGATTTACGGCGTGCCGGCCCTGCCGGATGCCTCGATCATCGCCTACAACACCGATCTCTTCGAAAAGGCCGGGCTCGACCCCAAGAAGGCACCGGCCTCGCTCGAGGAGATCGCCGCGGATGCCAAGAAGATCCGCGCACTCGGCGACGACATCTACGGCTTCTACTTCGTGGCGAATTCGGGCAGTTGGCTGATCTACGACTTCCTGCCGCACATCTGGGCCGCCGGTGCCGACATTCTCAGCGAAGACGGCCGCCAGGCAACCGTCGACACGCCGGCCCTTCGGGAGACTTTCGCCGCCTATCGCGACATGTGGTCGGCCGGCGCGGTGCACCCCACCTCCCGCTCGGGCAACGGCAACAACGCCGTCGAAGCCTTCGCGTCGGGCAAGGTCGGCGTATTGATGACCGGCTCCTACATCGTCAACCTGTTGACCAGCAAATATCCGGACGTCAAGTTCGCGGTTGCTCCCATTCCCGGTGCCAAGGGCGGCCAGTCGAGCTTTGCCGGCGGCGACTCGCTGGCGCTCATCAAGGGTGTCAGCGAGGAGAAGAAGAAGGTGCTGCTCGATTTCGTAAACTTCTACATGGAGCCGGAACAGCAGGTGTTCATCACCAAGGAATCGGGCATGCCGTCGCGCACGGACCTTGCCGAACAGGCCTATGCCCAGTTCGACAAGCGCAACCTCGTCGCCTACGACGTGCTCACCAAGGCGCGCACGCCCTACACCTTCTCGTCGGATGAACTCTTCGTCAGCCGAACCGGTCCATTCCTGAACCTCATCCAGGGCGCGATCTTTGGCGAAGACGTCGATGCGGCGATCACCAAGGCGCAGGACGAATTCACCAAGATCCTCGAGCGCACCAATCCCTGATGCGCCTGATGCCGACGGAGGGGTGCGAACGCCCCTCCGCCGGTTCGGCCGCTCCGTTGCGGCCGGCACCTGAAACTGCCGAACCCCAGGCCTCCCGCAGATGCAGCATGTTCTGCGGCATCCAGGTTCGGCGAAAATGCTCATGCTGAAGGAAGGATTCTGACCTTGGTGCCCAAGCCCGAGACAGAAGAGGGTCGCGTCGCCCCGACGAAGCCCATGGCTCGCGAACCGCATGGCTGGATGGGCCTTGCATTCATCGCGCCGAGCATGGTCTTCATCATCGGACTGTTCGTCATTCCGCTGGCCATGACCGTCTGGATGAGCTTCTACAACTGGCCGCTGCTCGGCCGCCGGAAGTTCATCGGCCTCGCCAACTATTCCGAACTGTTCGCCGATACGCAGCTCTGGCAATCGCTCGGCTTCACGCTGCTCTATACGGGGCTGGTCACGGCGGCGATCCTCGCCGTTTCGTTCCCGCTGGCCCTGCTGGTCGACCGGCCGCTGAAGATCGCCGGCGTCTTCCGCACCATGTTCTTCATGCCCGTGGTCATCGGCTTCGGCGCCGCCTCGACCCTGTGGATGTGGCTGCTCAATCCCGACAGCGGCGTCTTCTCCCGCCTGCTGCTCGGCCTCGGGCTGGTGGACTCGGCGCCGCGGCCGCTGGAAAGCTTCTGGACGGCGCTGGCGGTCATCATCCTGATGGTCGTGTGGAAGACCGCCGGCTTCACCATGGTGATCCTGCTGACCGGTCTGCAGAGCATACCGACCGACATCGTCGAGGCGGCGAAGATCGACGGCGCCAGCGTCTTTTCGCGGTTCCGCCGCATCACGCTTCCCCTGATGCGCAATTCGCTGCTGCTGGCCCTCGTGCTCAACATCACCTCGTCGATGCTGGCCTTCGACCAGTTCTTCATCATCACCCAGGGCGGGCCGGAAAACAGCACCATCTCGGCGGTGTTCTCCATCTATCTCGTCTCCTTCTCGTCCTATCGGCTCGGCTACGGCTCGGCGCTCTCCTTTGCCCTTCTCGTGGTCCTCGTCGCCATCAGTTCCGTCCAGCTCAGCTTCATGCGCCAACGTCCGGAGGAAGGCCGATGAGCGGTTCCAACCCAGGTTCCGGCCAGTCGACCAGCGAGCGGGTGGGTCACGCCACCTTCGTTCTGGTATCGCTCTTGCTGGCCATCTTCTTCCTCATGCCGATCGTCTGGTCGGTCGCCAATTCCTTCAAGCCGGCGGCCGAAGCGCTCGCCCATCCGGTTGCGCTGTTCTCCAAGGCCTTCTCGCTGGAAAACTATCGCAGGCTCGAGGACGTCGGTGCCGGCTGGTACGTCTATGCCGGCAATTCCGTGCTGATCGCGCTCGGCACGATCCTTTTGACCGTGGGCGTCTCGGTGCCGGCCGGCTACGGCTTCTCCAAGTTCCGCTTTCCCGGCCAGTCGCTGATCTTCGTCGTGGTCATGGCGACGATGATGATCCCGTTCCAGTCGATCCTGACGCCGCTCTTCCTGATCCTGAAGTTCCTCGGGCTGCAGAACAATCTGCTCGGCCTGGTGCTCGTCTACACCACCTTCCAGCTGCCGTTCTCGATCTTCATGATGCGCAATGCCTTCGATGCCATACCCGGCGCGCTGATCGAGGCGGCCCGCATCGACGGCGCTTCGCAGTGGACGCTGATGCGCCGGATCATGATGCCGCTGGCCCTGCCGGGCGTCGCCACGGTCGCCATGTTCGCCTTCCTCAATTCCTGGAACGAGTTCCTGGCGGCGCTGATCTTCCTGTCGGACCAGGACAAGTTCACCCTGCCGATCATGCTCGTGAACGTGTCATCCGGCATTTACGGCATCATCGACTGGGGCGCGCTCCAGGCAGGCATCACCGTCACCATGGTGCCCTGCATCCTGCTGTTCCTCACGCTTCAACGCTATTACGTGCGCGGCCTGACCGCCGGCGCCGTCAAATAACCCGCAGACATCTGCAAAGGAGTTTTCATGTCTTCGTCCCTGAAAAAGGCGGACGGCGGTGTGCCGCGTCTTTTCGAGCGCTACGTGCCCGTCGACCATGCCCGCGTGTCCTTCCATTCCGGCTTCTGGAAGAGCTGGACGCAGACCGTGCGCGACGTCACCATTCCGACCCAGCACAAGCGCCTCGAAGAGGAGAGCTTCCTCGAAGTGCTCGATTTCGACCGGCCGCCGGGACCGCTGGCCCGGCCGATCCAGCCGAGCGGCCTTTCGATGCAGCATTTCTTCGATTCCGACTTCGGCAAATGGATCGAGGCGGCCAGCTACACGCTGAAGGTCGATCCCGACCCCGACCTCGAAGCCAAGATCGATACGATCGTCGAGAAGCTCGAGCGGGGCCAGATGGCCGACGGCTATCTCAACAGCTGGTTCATCCGTCGCGAGCCGGAGAAGCGCTGGTCCAACCTGCGCGACCTGCACGAGATGTATTCCATGGGCCACCTGCTCGAGGGAGCGATCGCCTATTTCGACGCGACCGGCAAGAGGCGTTTCCTCGACGTGATGATCCGGGCCGTCGATCATATCATCGACACCTTCGGTACGGAGCCCGGCAAGCTGCGCGGTTACGACGCCCATGAGGAGATCGAGCTCGCGCTGGTCAAGCTCTATCGCGTCACCGGCGATCCGCGCCACCTCGACCTCGCGACCTATTTCGTCGACGAGCGCGGACGCATGCCGTCCTATTTCGACGAGGAGGCCCGCCGCCGCGGGGAGGATCCCGCCGACTATGTCTACAAGACCTATGCCTACAGCCAGGCGCATATGCCGGTGCGCGAGCAGACCCAGGTCGTCGGCCATGCCGTGCGCGCCATGTACCTGTTCTCCGCCATGGCCGACCTGGCCTGCGAAAACCAGGATCCGGGCCTCAAGGCCGCCTGCGACCGCCTCTTCGACAATCTGACCGGCCGGCAGCTCTACGTCACCGGGGGTCTCGGACCCTCGGCCTCCAACGAGGGCTTCACCCGCGAGTTCGACCTGCCGAACGAGACCGCCTATGCCGAGACCTGCGCGGCCATCGCGCTCGGCTTCTGGGCCCATCGCATGGCGCAGATCGATCTCGACGGCAAATTCACCGACGCGCTGGAAACCGTGCTGTTCAACGGCGCGCTGTCCGGCCTCTCGCGCGACGGAGAGCACTATTTCTATGAAAACGTGCTCGAAAGCCATGGCCAGAACCGTCGCTGGAAGTGGCACTACTGCCCGTGCTGCCCGACCAATATCGCCCGTTTCATCACGTCGCTTGGCCAGTACTTCTATTCGGCCAGGGGCAGCGACATTGCCGTCCATCTCTACGGCGCCAACGTCGCCGAGCTGGAGATCGAGGGTCGTTTCGTCCGCCTGCGGCAGGAGACCGCCTATCCCTGGGAGGGAGACGTGCGCCTGTCCCTCGGGCTTTCGGCGCCGGCATCGCTGACGCTCCGGTTGCGCAATCCGGGCTGGTGCCGCAACACCCGCGTCTGGGTCAACGGCCAGGAGATCGACTGCGCCGCCTCGACGGAGAAGGGTTACATTGCGATCGCGCGCGAATGGGCAGACGGCGACGAAATCCGCCTGTCCTTCGACATGCCGGTCGAGCGGCTCTATGCTCATCCGGCCGTCGGCGAAGACGCCCATCGTGTTGCCTTCAAGCGCGGTCCGGTGGTCTACTGCGTCGAGGAAACGGATATCGGTACCGAACCGCAACGGCTGCGCATGTCCCGCGAGGCGATCATCGAGCCCCGTTTCGAGGACGGATTGCTCGGCGGCGCGGTCGTGCTGGAAGGCGAGGCGATGGAAGCGGATGCCGAAGACTGGGCGGGAACGCTCTATCGCGGCGCCCCGCCCCGTCTGAAGCCGAAGGCCTTCAAGGCCATTCCCTATCATCTCTGGGCCAATCGCGACCGCGGCGCGATGCAGGTCTGGCTTCTGGAAGAATAGGAGACCGACATGGCAAGACTGGTACTCAAGGACGTCGTCAAGTCCTACGGCATTTACGAAGCGGTCCGCGGGGTAAGCCTGGAGATCGCCGACAAGGAGTTCGTGGTCTTCGTTGGCCCGTCCGGATGCGGCAAGTCGACCACGTTGCGGATGATCGCCGGTCTCGAGCACATCTCCGACGGCGAAATCATCATCGGCGACCGGGTGGTGAACCGGCTCGGACCCGGGAAGCGCGACATCGCCATGGTCTTCCAGAACTATGCGCTCTATCCGCACATGACGGTGCGGGAGAACATCGCTTTCTGCCTCGAACAGCAGAGCCTCCCGCAGTCCGAGATCGACAAGCGGATTGGCATGGCGGTGGAAACCCTGCACATCACCGAGCTTCTGGACCGTCGCCCCGGCCAGCTCTCCGGCGGCCAGCGTCAGCGGGTCGCCATGGGACGCGCCATCGTCCGCAATCCGAAAGTCTTCCTGTTCGACGAACCGCTGTCGAACCTCGATGCCAAACTGCGGGTGAAGATGCGCACCGAGATCAAGCGCCTTCACCAGCTGCTGCCGACGACCACCGTCTATGTCACCCACGACCAGGTGGAGGCGATGACCATGGCGGACCGTGTCGTGGTGATGAACCAGGGCATTGTCGAACAGGTGGGCGAGCCGCAGGACCTCTATCTCAATCCGGTGAGCAAGTTCGTCGCGGGTTTCATCGGCTCGCCGTCGATGAACTTCCTGCCGGCCCGTCTGGTCGCCGAGGGCGACGATCTCTTCGTCGTGCTGGAAAGCGGCGCCCGCCTGCTCGTGCCGCCGGCCCGGGCGGCGACCTTTCGCCGCCACGCCGGCAGCGAGGTCACCTTCGGCATCCGGCCCGAATCGATCGCCGGCCGCCAGGACCGCCCCGGCTGGATGCCCCTCGACGCTCCGGTCGATCTGGTTGAACCGCTCGGCGCGACGACCATGGTCTATTTCAACGTGGGGCGGAACGGCATCTGCGCCAGCGTCGAGCCGGACACCACGCTGAAATCGGGAACGATCGTTCCGCTTTCGGTCAACATGAACCAGATGCATATCTTCGATCGCGACACCGAGCGTTCGCTGGCGCTCTGACCCCTCCGGTCATCGCCAAGCGACACGCGGTTTCAGCGCCGGACAATCAGGGAGACGACCGTGACGGTTTCTGAATACATCATTCCGGGGCTCCTCGTGCGCGACCGGCTGGTTGCCGTGCCGCTCGACTGGTCGAGGCCGGACGGCGAAGGTATCGAGGTCTTCGTCCGCGAGGTCTGCGATCCGGTGCGTCGCGACGAACACCTGCCGCTGCTCGCCTTCCTGCAGGGTGGCCCGGGCGGCAAGTCGCCACGGCCGGTGAACGGCGGCCCGCCGTGGCTCTGGGAAGCGATCCGCACGCATCGCGTCATCCTCATCGACCAGCGCGGCACGGGGCGCAGCACGCGCATCGAAGGCGCGACCATGGAACGCTTCGCCGGCGACGGGGAAGCCGCCGCGGACTATCTGTTGCATTTCCGCGCCGACAGCATCGTTCGGGATTTCGAGCATGTCCGCAAGACGGTCTATGGCGGCGAACGCTGGCAGACGCTCGGCCAGAGCTATGGCGGCTTCCTGACGCTGACCTATCTGTCCATGGCGCCCGAAGGCCTCTCCGCCTGCTATGTCACGGGCGGGCTTGCCGGACTGACGGCGACGGCGGACGAAGTCTATCGCCGAACCTTTCCGCGCGTTGCGGCCAAGACCAAACGATATTACGAGCGCTACCCCGAGGATCGTGGACGCATCGGGCGCCTCGCCGATTTCATCGCCGCCAATGACGTCATCCTGCCGGACGGCGATCGCCTGTCGGTCCGGCGGCTGCAGAGCGCCGGCATCGATTTTGGCATGGCACCGGGTTTCGAGAACATCCACTGGCTGGTCGACGAGGCTTTCTCCGGTCCCGCCGAAGACCGGCTGTCGGATGCGTTCCTCGCCTCGGTGATGAACGTCACCGCCTATGACGGCAATCCGCTCTTCGCCGTCCTGCAGGAGAGCATCTACGGCCAGGGAACGGCCGCCACCCGCTGGGCGGCAGAGCGCATTCGCTCGGAATTCCCGGAATTCTCCGAGACCTGTAGGCCGCTGCCCTTCACCGGCGAGATGATGTTTCCCTGGATGTTCGAGGAGATCCGTTCCCTAAGACCGTTCCGCGCCGGAGCCATGGCCCTTGCGGCCCGAGAAAGCTATGGCCCGCTCTACGACCTGTCCCGCCTGGCTGAAAACGAGATTCCGGTCGCCGCAGCCGTCTACTTCGACGACATGTATGTGGATGCCGGCCTGTCGCTCGATACGGCAGCACTTGTCGGCAATGTCGAATGCTGGGTCACCAACGAATACGAGCACGACGGCGTCCGCCAGTCGCCGCAAGTCTTCCGCCGCCTGGCCGACATGGTCAAGGCCCGCGGCGGTCCCCGCCGCTGAACGGGCGGTTCCCGAACCGCGGCAGGTAACGCTGACGCGAGCAAGAGCCTCACGGCATGGCGCAGGTTATGCGACCAGCTGTGTTCCTTACCCTCGCCCCATAGCCCAGAGCGCTGCGCGACGCCGCAGCCCCGCGGCGGCGAGAAGACCGAGCGCGAGCACCACAACAGCCGAGACACCGGGCAACATCGGCCGAGACTTCGGGCCTTTGGAAGAGACCCTGTCGGCCTGACGGCTGCGCTTTTCGAACAGGCTCGTTTCAAGACGGCCGAGCTCGGCGCGCAGCAATTCGATCTGCCGGCGAAAATTCGGACTTTGATCCGGAACGCCGACTGTGTCCCGGGCGAGATCGACCACGCCCAGTGGAATGGGCTCGCCGAGCGGGGGTGCATTCTTGGGGGCTTCTGAAGACATGGCTTGTCCCTATTCTCAAACGTTGATTGATGAGGCGGGTAAGAAATCCCTTTCGCGGTTTCACGAGACCGCATCCACTCAACTCGCAAGGACACGGAAAGTTTCGCGACATCCGCATGGTCGCGCCCTTCCCTTCCATGGTCGGGCAAGCTCTTGAAAATCTGGCCGTGGTGCGCATCCGGCACCGGTTCGGCCGCCCTGGAAAGCTCCGGGACGCACCTCCAAACTCCGAGCGGAAAATGATCCGGCGACCGCGCCTCGTCGTAAGGCACCAGGTGAAGCCGCAAGAGAGTGAGCATGAAAACCCCTGCAACGACCATCTACGACGTAGTTTCTCGTTGCGTGGTCATCGATCTCGGCGGGAAGACCATCTTGCTCGGACCGTTCAATGATCGCAAACAGGCCATGCGCGCCGCCGAGAGCTACATCCAGCGCCACACCCAGTCGGATGGTGATCCGGAGCCTTCCGCGGACTAGCATGCCGATGCCATCCGTCCTTACGCGCCGCGCTTCAGGGCGTCACAGGACGGCGCGGGAGAACCCCCCCTCACGGCTCGCCACGTTGTCAGCAGACTTTGCCTCTCGATCGCGAAATATCCGAACACGCCGGCGGATATCCCTGCCAGCACGGCGATGGCGAAGACTGCGGGCGCGGGTGCCCCCGTCGATGCGCCGACCTTGGCGATGACCGAAATCGCAAATGTGTGCCAGAGATAGATGGAATAGGAGGCATCGCCGAGGAGTACCGCCGCGGGGACAAATCGCACGCGGCGCCCGGCTTCAAGCGCGAGCACGCCGACGACCAGTGCCGCGGCGAGCGGTCCGCAGACCAGCGCATCGAAGGGTAGGCCCGCGACCTGGATCGTGGCAAAGCCGGAGAACGCGAGCGCGATCAGGGCGAACCCCGTGGCTGGAGCCGGCACCTTGCCCTTCAGCCACAGCTCGCCGATCACCATGCCGGCGACGAATTCCAGGATGATCGGCCGCGTAAAGCTGAAGAGCACCGCATTGTCCGGGACGAGTAATGTACCGGCGATCACCAGAAGGCCAAACAGGGCGCCTATCGCCGGCAGGCGCCGGGCGCGGGGAAGAAGCAAGGTGCCGGCGAAGACCACGTAGAAGAACATCTCGTAGTTCAGCGTCCAGCCCTGGACCAGCACCGGCCAGATTTCGCCATTGCTCGGCGAGCGGGCCGGAATGAAGAACAGCGAGGCGAGCACATGCTCGAGCGAAAGCACGAGATTGGGAAAGAGACCGCCGAGGGCGCCAGCCACCATGACGGCGGTGGCCAGCCAGTAGACCGGCACGATGCGGCGGATGCGGGCGCGCAGGAATTGCACGGGCGTCGGCTCGCGGCGGGCGCTCACCACCCACATGATGAAACCGCTGATGACGAAGAACACGTCGACGCCGGCGGCACCGATGGCGAAATGATAACCCGTCTTCTCCGCCGTGTGAAACAGCACCACGGCGATCGCCGCCGCCGCGCGCAGATACTGGATGCCGCTCAGCGTGCCACGCGAAGTCCCGGTCATGACGGCACACCTGCAATGGGCTCAGCCGCTGCGCGCTGATAGGCCATGGGAGAACGATCCGCCGACCGGGCATGCGATGCCCGGCGCATCTCGGTCAGCTTGCCGGCGGAGAAGTAGAGCAGGAACGACCCGACATGGTAGGGCGTCAGGATGTCGATCTCGACGAAGGCGCGCATCGCCAGCAGCGCGGCGACGCCGAACAGCACGGCCGAGTCAGGGTCGACGGCGCGGGTCAGGACCCGTCGGAGATGACCGAGCAGCGTCGTGAGGAGAACGAGGCAGAGCAGGCCGAGGCCGAGCAAACCGGTCTCGACCACGGTTTCGATGAAGGTGTTGTGGAAGTGGAAGCCCGAGCGCGAGCCGATGAAGAACTCCTCCCACAGGCGCTCCGCCTCCGAAAAGCCCTGGACCCAATAGGCCTGGTAGCCGATGCCGAAGAAGAGATTGGCCCGGGCCGCCTCGAAACCCTGCTGCCAGAGATAGGTGCGCCCGGTCAGCGTCGAATCCTTGCCGAAGGCGCCAAGCACGAGATCGGCTCCGCCGGCATTGAGGAAAGCAAAGGCGCCGGCGATTGCCAGGATCAGACCAGCAAGGAACAGGTTGCGGCGGCTCGCCGGCCTCAGCGCCTGCAGGAGACGCACCCCGAGTGCCACCGCCACGATCGCCGCGGTGGTGAGCACCGAGGTGGCCGACTGGGAGGCCATGAGCGCATAGGCGGCGAGCAGGGCAACGCCGCCGCTCAGCATCAGCCAGTGCCGCCGCTCGCCCAGCAGGAAGACTGCGGCAAAAGCGAAATAGACGCCGAGCGAGGCATAGAATCCGAGCTGGTTCTTCGAGGCGAAGGCCCCGACGAAACTGTAGCTGCCATCGAGCGGGTCGAGATGGTAGACGCCGAACAACAGCGAATAGACGAGAACCAGCCCCGTCCCGAGCACCGCGCCGCGCGAAAGCGTGCGCACGTCGATGATGCGCATGGCGATCAGCGCGCAGACGACATGGGAGAGGTACTGCACGGCGGTCCGTGCCGTGAGCGAGGGAGCGGCCGACCAGAACACCGACAGGCAGGCGAAGACGGCAAACGCAAAGATCCAGGAATAGCGGGCATAGTTTCCGAGCACCCGGCGATAGTCGATGAGGACCAGCGGCAGCCACAGGGCATAATAGGCAAGGATCGAGACCTGGCCGAACCGCGCCGAATAGGCAAAGACGAAGAGCGACAGCGCGATCGCGGCCGTGCCATAGGCTCCGTTTCGTCCCTGATCGATCAGGCTCGACTTGGCGATCCGCATCCCGGCCTCACCGCATCGCCAGACCCGCGGCCACCTTGACCACGTCGCCCGGAAGGATCCTCGTGTTCTCGTCGGCGGGGATCTCGCTCGCCTTGCCGTCCTTCTCGCGCACGATGGAATAGCTGACGCTGGCAACCGCCTGCTTGGCGACCGTGGCCGCCTCGGCCGATTGCATCATGGCTTCCGCCATCAGGTCACGGCTCGTGCCGAGCTTGAGGGCGATCGTGTCGAGTTCCCGCTCGGTATTCTGCAGTTCCTGCGCCAGCTGCGCATCCCGGTCGTTCTTCAGATCGGTTTCGTCCTGCGTTGCCTTGCTGACATCCTGCTTCGCCTTCAGTGTCGCCGTGTCGATATCGAGAAGCCCCGCCTGAAGATCGGCAACCTGCTGTTCGATGGCGAGCCGCCGCGAGCTGACGGTCAGGCCCTTTTCCGTGAGGTTGTAGACCTTCTCCCGGTCGCTCTCGACCAGCTTCAACTGCCGCGACTGGGTCTCGGATTTTTTCGCCAAAGATTCGATCTCGCTGCGCAGCAGTGTCTTGAGGTCCGCCAGCGCGGTGAGCTGAAGCTTCAGACGCTTGTCGCGCGTCTGCATCAGCGCGGTTTCGCTCGCCAGAAGGTCGGCGGCCTCCGGCATGTCCTTGATCTCGCCCGGCATGGCGATCGCGGCACTGCCGGCGATCTCGGCCTGCAGGCGGGCGCGGCGCACCAGAAGACGATTGCGTTCGGCAACCAGCACGGAGGAATCGCCCTCGGCGCGGATGAAGTCGCGGGCGAAGCGCTGTCCGGTCTCGCCGCGCCTCAAACCCCCGCCGAGGCTGATTGCCTTCAGCACCGTCATGTTCGGCGCATAGGGATACTCTCCGGGCGTCTGCACTTCTCCGGCGAGATAGATCGGACGGTATTGCGCCAGTTCCACAGAAGCCGACGGCCTGTCCCTGAGGCCGAAGAGCAGCTGCATCTTCGTGCCCACTTCCTCGGCGACCTCCGCCGTCGTCTTGCCTGAGGCAATGAGCTCTCCGAGGAAGGGCAGGGAAACCGTGCCGGCCGCACCGACCGTGTAGTCGCCGCTGACGGTGGACCAGTCCCTGACCGCGCCTTCGGCGGTACGCCATTCGGCAACGCGGATGCGCAGCTTGTCCATCACGTCCAGCCGGTAGTCGTCCGCCCGCGCCGAGGCCAGCGGCACGGCTAGAAGGAGCAGACCCAGGACGGCCGATGCAAAATGGAAAACGAAACGGGAGCGCGGCTGCGCCCCGATGCTGGCGATGTTGGACATGCTTATCCCCGTTTGGCTGTTTTCAGGACAGTCGCGTCCGCCCGCAGGCGGACAGGGCGGGCGTTCAATAGCTGCCGCGCGAAAGGCAGACCGCGGGAACGGTCAGGCCGATGATCTTGATGTCGGTCATCAGCGACCAGTTCTGGACGTAGTGCGAATCCAGGGCGACCCGGGATTCGTAGGAGACGTCGTTGCGGCCGCTGACCTGCCAGAGACCCGTCAGGCCGGGGCGGCTGTGCAGGTAGTACTGGGCGGCGACGTCGTAGAGTTCGAGTTCGTCCTCGACGACCGGTCGCGGCCCGACCACGCTCATTTCGCCGCGGATGATGTTGATGAGCTGCGGCAGCTCGTCGAGGCTGAGCTTGCGCAGAACCCCGCCCACCGTGGTCACCCGCGGGTCGTTCTGTAGCTTGCGGGCAGCGCGCCATTCTTCGTAGGCGGACGGGTTGTTCTCCAGGTATTCCTCGAGAATCCGGTCGCCGTCTTCGCGCATGGTGCGGAATTTCAGGCAGCGAAACGGCCGGCCGCCATGGCCGACGCGGCTGTGACCGTAGAAGATCCGGCCTCCGTCGGAGAATTTCACCAGCGCCATCAGCATCAGGAAGATGGGGCTGAGGAACAGGAGGGCCGACAGGGCCATGAAGATATCGAATCCACGTTTTGGGATTCCGCCGACCGGCGACTTTGCGGCGGTATGCGTATGGAGAAACGGCGAACTGGCCGATCGAGTCGCGGACTTCATAGAGGTAACTCCATTTACGTTTTGCGATTGGTCGGGTCCCTCGGGACGCAATGCCCTATCCAAGGTTGCCTGTGTGGTGACAATTTGTCCGATCCGCCCAAACTTTAAGGCAAGGGCTGAACGCGGTTCCGGCGGCCCATTATCGGCCTCGCGATCATAGTTCAGGTGCAGTTCGCCCCGCACATGTCCTGACCTTTGCCAAGTGACGATGCCGGCGACGCGACGAACCGGACTTGCCGGCTCACGCTATTTTACTGGGACCGAGCCACGACAAGCGGCCAGCTATACACAAATCGTCTTGGCGGAGCAGCCCGGTCGTTGCGCGAGGCACAGAAATACACGCGGCCGCGGAAATTTTTTGCGTCGCAACATTATATTGCGCCGCACATTTTTCGTTGCGAATATTCTAAAATTGTAACAATAAGTGATCGATCCATGTCCTCTCATCGCGCCCCATCCCATGGACGGCAATCCTGACGCGAACCGAGCGTGGCAAAACCGCCCTCGATTGACCTGATTCGCCCAGTTTCACCCGCGAGGGACAGCCGCCAGACGAGGCAATGGGGCTCCCGTGATCATTCAAGACACACTAACGGATACGAAAGGCTCTGCTGTCATAACCGGAGGCGCAGGGCTTGCGATGAACTTAAGGCGTTGAAGTCGGCCTCGCCGACCAATATATCTATTTAAATGCCTTGGAGGAGAAGGCGAACCGCCATGAAAAAGAACAGCGGATGTGGGGTCGCATGATGTATGCACCCCGGGTCTTTGCCAGCATGCTCGGCGCATTGATCGTCTTTGCGGTCGCGACCTATGTCCTGACCGGCTCGATCGGCACGACGCTATGGCAGACCGCCGTTGCCGCCGTTCTGCTCCAGCTTGGCTATTTCGTAGGCGTTTTGGTCCTGGTGAGCCGCTCCGCGCGCCAGAAAAGCCAGGGCGCCTCTGCCAGCGAGACCGTCAAGCCCGACCAGAATACCGCCAAGTCCGGTGCCGTTCCCGTCTCGCGCCTGAACGCTCCCGAACAACCCAACCTCTAGTACAGGGCACCTGAAGCGGCGCAATTCGTCGCGCCTGCCCCGTTTGCGTCACGATCGACCTCCATGCTGGCCTGATCCACCGACCCCCCACGGGCCGGGAATTGATTTCCTGGCCGGACAAAGGAGTGAGGCGTGACCAACCCCACATCGATCTGCGTCATCATTGCCGCCAAGGACGCTTCCGCCACGATCGCACGCGCCGTAACCTCGGCGCTGGCCGAGTCAGAGGTCGCCGAAGTGATCGTCATAGACGACGGATCGAGCGACGCCACGGGCTCCACGGCCCTGAGCGCGGACGACGGCAGCGGACGGCTGCAGATCGTGCGCTTCGATGAAAATCGTGGCCCGGCAGCGGCGCGCAACCATGCAATCACCCTTTCATCCTCCCCGCTGATTGCCGTGCTCGACGCCGACGATTTCTTCCTGCCGGGACGTTTTCGCAATCTGCTCGCCCTGCCCGACTGGGACTTCGCCGCCGACAACATCGTCTTCGTCGACGAGCGCCATGCGGACATGACCCGTCTCGACGTAGATACATTTCAGCCCACCTCCGGTCTGATCGATCTCGAGCATTTCATCGCGGGAAACATCTCCAGGCGCGGCAAGAGCCGGGGCGAGACCGGTTTCCTGAAGCCGGTGATGCGGCGGGACTTTCTTGAGGCGAACGGCCTGCGCTATCGGGAGGAACTGCGGCTGGGTGAGGACTATGACCTCTATGTCCGGGCGCTGGCCAAGGGTGCCCGCTACCGGGTCAGCCATGCCTGCGGCTATGGCGCCGTGGTCCGGCAGAATTCGCTGAGCGGCCAGCATCGCACTGATGACCTGAAACGGCTCTACGAGGCCGACCGCGCCATCTTGCAGGCAGGCGACCTCGCGCCCGAGGCGGCAAGACTGATCCGCCGACACGAACGCCACATTCGCGGCCGCTACGAGCTTCGCCATTTCCTCGACCTGAAGAACGGCCAGGGGCCAGTCGCGGCGCTCGGCTACGCGCTCTCACACCCGGCGGCGCTGCCCGCCATTGCCGGCGGCATCCTCGCCGACAAGACCGAGCGTTTCCGACGCCCGACAAACGCGGCCCCGACCCGCCCCGGCGGCGTGCCGGCGCTCCGCTATCTGCTGCCCGCGACACCGGTGTCGGTTCAGAAATAGTCCCGGCGAACGCCGTCCATCACCGCCATCAGGCGCGCCTTGCGCTCGGCGAGCACCGCGTCGGCGCTGAGTTGAGGCTCGGCGCGGCTCGCCTGCCAGAGCGCGAAGGTCGACGGCATGGCGAGTGCCTGCTTGGCGGCAACGCGCAGCTTCGTCTGCCGCGGTTCGCGGGTCGCAACCAGCATGCCACCGTCGATCACCCGGCTGTTCGGATCGGCCGCGACCTCCGCCCCTTCGTCCTTGAAATCGACGCCCCAGAACCGCGCGCCCTTGATCATCGCCTCCGCACGGGTCGAGACCGGCACCTTGCGCGGCGCATAGGAAACGCCGACCGTTCTCGCCCAGTCGTTCCATTTGAAGCTGTTGATGCTCTCAGAGGTCGTGACCGCGACCCAGGGCACGCGGAAAGTATCGGCGAGGATCGCGCCGTGCATGGATTCCGCGACAATGATCTCCGACTGGGCGATCGCGCGGATGACGTCTTTCGCCTCCCCGCGCGGGTCGACATAATTCAGGCCGACCGTCTCGCAGATCGCTGGCCAGATGCCGGCGATCGCCGTTTCCCAATGCGGAACGAAGCTCTTGCGGTGGATCTTCGGCAGGTCCTTGAACTCGGGCATGTCGGCGACCATCACCGCCGGATCGACGATGCCCATGTCGGCGGAAAGCCCGGCCCGCTCGGCCGTGAGCGGCCCGCGCACGCAGCGCACGTCCCATTGAGAACGGTCCGACATGTCGGGCAGCGCGCCATAGCCGTATCCGCTGCCGAGAACCAGCTTGTGGCCGTCGGCCGGAAGCAGCGCCGTGTTGAGCACGGTGCCGACGCCTACGAGAAGAGTCTCCGGATGGATCTCGCGGAAGCCGGGAAGCAGGAAGTCCCAGAGCCAGAGATTGAGGTCGTCGCCGAAATTGCCGTACTGCGATTCCCAGTAATACGGTTTCATGGCTTGCTCCTGGTTGCGGCCGCGACCGATCGATCGGCCGGGCCTCTGCCATAGATGATTGCGAAAGGCTGCGGCCTCAGGCCTGGCGCGAGAATTTGCCGGCCGCCAGTCCGACCGCACTGCCCAGCAGGCGCGGATCGCGCCACAGCCAGCGCGCCAGAAGCTCGACCTGAGGCAGCTTGCGCCGCTTGACCAGCCGCGCCTGGCTCCACAGCGCCTGGCGGCGTGCCGTCTGCTTGTAGCTGCGGATGGACGCCACTTCCTGCCCGCGTCCGTAGAAACGCCCCTCCAGCGTATCGAGCGCCATCCAGGTGTTGAACTGCTGCCTGAGGAACTGCGGTGAGTCGCTGTCGATGCCGTGGAAGATATTGACGCCCTCGCCGCGCTCGGCGCCTGGCGCATCGCACAGGATGACGCGATCGGCCGCCAGCACGCAGTCGCAGAAGAACAACACGTCTTCCGCCGCGAGCCTGAGCTCCGCCTCGAACCGGATCGACCGGAACAGCGGCCGGCCGATCACCATGCATGAGAGATGCAGGAAGCTCCAGTTCTTCAGCATCACACTGGTCATTTCCGGCAGTTCGACAATCAGCGGATCGTCCTGCAGTCGGATGACCTGTTCGGTCTTCTCCAGCTCGGCAATGCCGAAATGGTAGTAGAATGCCTCGCCGCCGCTGATCGACGCCCAGTAGCAGTCCGCACCGAAGCGCGTCATGCCAAGATAGGCATTGGCGAGGTGGTCGGCCGTCCAGACATCGTCGGAATCGAGAAAGGCGACGAACTCGGTTTGCGGCTTCACGGCGTCGAGCCCGGTATTGCGCGCGCCGCCCGGACCGGCATTCGGTTGGCGGATCACCGTGATGCGTTCGACCTGGTGCTCGGGCAGGAGCGCAAGCTCCTCGCCGATCGGATAGGGTGACTGATCGTCGACGACGATCACGTCGAAATCGGAGAAGGTCTGGGCAAAGACGGAGGTCAATGCGCGCCTGAGGATACCCGGCTCCTTCTGGTAATACGGAATGATAACTGTCAGCTTCGCCATCTTTTCGCCCCTGCGGTTTATCTAAAAGAGGTTACGCGGTCTCCGCCCATCTGGTTGCCGCCCTTGCAAGGCGCGTTGTTTTTATTGCCCTTTTCCCTCCACGATCGTCAGGATGTCGCCATGCCGCCAGCAGTGAACGCGAAGTCGGTGACCCGAAACGTCGGCTGGAGCGTCCTATCCAAGACAGGGACATTCGGGCTTAAATTTGTCACCGTGCCGATTTTGGCCCGCATCCTCTCGCCTGAGGAATTCGGCGCAGTGGCCGTCGCGCTGGCTCTCGTGCAGTTTCTGGCGATGATCGGCGGGGCCGGTTTTGCCTCCGGCCTGGTCATCCAGCCGGAAGAGGACATGGAGACCATCCACTCCGTTTTCTGGACCAATCTGGCGATTTCGACCGCCATGGCGCTCGGCGTGTTCCTGGGTGCGGATTATCTGGCCGCCCTGTTCGGCGCCCCCGAAGCCGGCGATCTGCTGCGGATCATGAGCCTGCTGATCCCGCTCCAATTGACCGGCGACGTGGCCTATGCGCTGCTCGCCCGGCGCATGCAGTTTTCCCGCGATGCGCTGTGGAGCATGATCTCGGAATCGGTCGGGGCGCTGATCGCGGTCGCCTTGGCCCTTCTCGGCTTTGGCGTCTGGGCGCTGATCGCCCAGCTCTTTTCCTCGGCGCTCATTCGGCTGGCCGGGCTCTACGCGGTGTCGCGCTATAGCCCGCGCTTCGTCTTTCGCCCGCGCCTGGTGCTGTCGCTCGGGCGCTTCAGCATGGGCATGATGGGCTCGGAGATCGCCAATTTCATCACCTTCCAGTCCCCAATGGTGGTGATCTCCCGCTATCTCGGCCTCTCCGATGCCGGCGCCTATTCGGCGGCCAACCGCTTTTCCAGCATCCCCAATCAGGTGGTCCTGTCCGCCGTCATGGGCGTGCTCTTTCCCGCCTTCAGCAGCATGATCCATGATCGCCAGCGCCGCCTGCAGGCGCTGACGCTCAGCACCCAGGTGACGACCGTGCTGCTGGCGCCGATGATGTTCGGGCTGTGGGCGCTGGCCGAACCCGGCATGCGTGTTCTCTTCGGCCAGCAATGGGCCCATGCCTGGCCGGTGCTGGCCCTGCTATCCCTGTCGAAGGGCATCCTCACCCCCTGCAGCACCTATATCCCCTATCTGAAGGGTATTGGCCGCGGCGGCATGCTGTTCGCCTGGGCCCTGTTTCGCGCGATCGCCACGACGGGCGCGGTCGCCTATGCGGCCATGCATGGCGGCCTGATCGACGCGATGATCGCCCTTTGCATCGTCAATGCCGTCGTCCTGGTCGGCTATTCCTGGGTGGTGCATCAGGCGGACCGCGCCCCGCTCACCGGCTTTCTCCTCACAGCCCGCCCCATGCTCTCCGCGATCGCCATGGCGCTGGTCGTGCGCTGTCTGCTCGATGCCTACGGGCACCTCCTGCCCAATCCTGCTCTCCAGCTGGTCGTCGGCATCGCCATCGGCGGTGTCATCTACGGTGCATTGACCCTATTGCTCGAACGCCGGCTGCTGCAGACCCTCAAGGATCTGATGCGCAAGCGGACCCCCGCTCCGATTCTGGCGGGAGAATCGTGACGGCCGATCGTTACCGATTAAACCCCGAAATGGACGGAAAAGCTGCCCCATTTCGACCACAAAACCACTGCTTGAGCATGCAACCCGCCCTCTCAGCTACTTTCACGAGAAAAAAATCGCACGAAAATCCGGTGCCGTGCGCGGTCGTCAATTGACGCATCGCAATTTTTCATAAGGCACCGGAAGCGTGGCTCTTTTCGCTCGCCGCCGGCACGGATCGAGCCGGACCACGGCCCGCTTCCTCGTAGTCCATTTGCTGCGATGCAACAGACCGCACCGTGTTTTTCGCTGCGGCGCCACATTTTACGCCCCCTCCCGAACCTAGCCTAAGGGTGCGGGCTGAAGTCTGCTCTGGTTTGAACGGCCGCGATTTGTCGCGTCCACAATAGGAGTGACTGACATCGTGAACGTGGACGCGAACGTATCATCGCGGATCAACCTGATGCGCATTCTGCTCATCGCCGGGATCGTGTTCGTACACATCCCCTATGATCCGCCAAGAAGCCCCTATCTCGGCACCTATGGCGTCGTGGACTGGATCCGGGTCTATCTCGGCGACAGCCTGTTCCGCATTGGCGTGCCGTGCCTCAGCGCCATTTCCGGCTACCTGCTCTTCCGCCGGGGCCTCTCGGGTTTTGACTATCCCAAGGTGATGCGCAGCAAGGCGAAGACCGTGCTTTTGCCCTTCCTACTGTGGAACTTGACCTTCCTGCTGCTGGTCCTGATCGCCCAGAAGCTCGGCATGGGCCAGGGCTATCTGCCCGACGTGGCCGGCGCCACGCCGCGCGAGCTGGCAAGCCACGCTCTGGCGCTTGAGGCATGGCCGGTCAACCTGCCGCTCTATTTTCTGCGCGACCTGCTGCTCTGCCTCGCCCTGTCGCCGCTGATCGGGCATCTGGTGATGCGCTATCCGCGGGCTACCCTGCTGCTTTTCCTCGCCTATGCGATCCTGCCCGTCCCGAACGGCATATTCCTCAAGAAGTCGATCCTCTTCGGCTTCAGCCTCGGCGCCTGTGTCGCACTGCATCGGATGGACGTGAAGCGTCTCGACGCCCATGCCCGGCCTGTCGTCCTGGCGGTCGGCCTCGCGTCGCTGCTGCTCGCAGCCGGCCTCTATGCCACCGGCCCGCAATATCCGCAGTGGATCGACGTGCTGCGCGGGCTCGTCGCGATTTCCGGCATTTTCGGCGCCTGGGCGCTGTCCAGCCTTTTGGTCCGCACGCGTTTGGGCGCCAAGCTTGGCGCCGGCAGCGGCCTCAGCTTCTGGATCTTCTGTGCCCACTATCCGCTGCTGGTCGCCCTCTGGATGATCTGGAACCGCGCCGGCACGGTCCCCTATCCCCAGTTCTATTTCGTCGCGCCGGTTCTGACGATTGCAGCTCTTGTTGCTTCGCATGCCGTGATGAAACAGCTGGCGCCCGGCTTTCTCGCCGTGCTGACCGGCAACCGCGTCGATTCCGCCCGCAACAAGCCTCTTGGCGCCAGTGCCGGCGCCGGGTCGTCCCCCGAATTCTCCTCCCAGAAAAGGTGACCGCCCCATGAACGCGCACCCCATGACACGAACGCATCGTCTCGGCCTTCTGGCCGGCCTTGCCCTGAGCCTGGCCACATCCACCAGCGCCCAGGACGGCGCCAACGGAAAGTCCTTCGTCGAGGAGTTCGACACGCTCGACACCGCCCTCTGGTATGTCTCGGACGGCTGGAACAACGGGCCGCACCAGAACTGCACCTGGTCGAAGACCCAGGTCGCCGTCGCCAACGGCGCGCTCGAACTCACCTTCGACAAGCGCCAGATGGGCGAACGCGAGCATGTCTGCGGCGAGATCCAGACCCGCAGCCGCTTCGGCTACGGCACCTATGAGGTGCGGATGAAGAGTGCCGAGCCCTCGGGCCTGAACTCCGCCTTCTTCACCTATATCGGCCCCACCGACAAGAAGCCGCATGACGAGATCGACTTCGAGGTCCTGGGCAAGGATACCTCTAAGGTCCAGCTCAACCAGTATATCGCCGGCAAGGGCGGGAACGAGGCGCTCGCCGATGTGCCGGGCGGGGCCAGCACGGCCTTCAACGACTACGCCTTCGTCTGGGAAAAGAACCGGCTGCGCTATTTCGTCAACGGCCGGATGGTCCACGAGGTGACCGACCCGGCCAAGATCCCGACCAACGCCCAGAAGATCTTCCTGAGCCTCTGGGGAACCGACACCCTCAAGGACTGGATGGGCGCCTTCTCCTACTCCTCTCCGTCGAAAATGCAGGTCGAACGCCTCGCTTTCACCGCCTCCGGCGACGCCTGCCAGTTCGAGCAGTCGCTGGTCTGCAAGCTGAAATGACGTCGCCTTCCGCCCCCCGAGAACGGATGTCCCTATGCTGAAGATACTGTATCTGGTCCACGACCTCGCCGATCCCGCCGTCCGTCGCCGCGTGCTGATGCTCCAGGCCGGCGGCGCCGAGGTGACGCTCGCCGGTTTTCGCCGTGGGGACAACGCTCTCGCCGCGGTCGAAGGCGTCGCACCGATCGAACTCGGCGTGACGGCCGACGGGCGCTTCGCCCAGCGCATCGGCGCGGTCGCGAAGGCGTGCCTGGCGATCGGCGGAAGGCTCCGCGGCATGGCAAGGCCGGATGTCATCGTGGCGCGCAACCTCGAAATGCTGGCCGTCGCCAATCGGGCCACGTCTGTCTTCGGCGGGAACGTGCCGATCGCCTATGAGTGCCTGGACATCCATCGCCTGCTGCTGCGCGACGACATGGTCGGCAAGGCGCTGCGCGGGGCCGAAGCGAGGCTCGGCCGAAAGGCGGGGCTGCTGATCACCAGTTCTCCCGCCTTCATCGAACACTATTTCCGCCCGCTCTCGGGCCTCGACCTGCCGTCCCTGCTGCTGCAGAACCAGGTTCTCGACCTCGACGATGACGACGGGACCGAGGTGGCGGTGACCGCTCCTCCGGCACCGGCTGAGCCCTGGCGCGTGGGCTGGTTCGGCGCGCTCCGCTGCGCCAGATCGCTCGACCTGCTGACGGCGTTCTCCCACGCCATGGCCGGCCGCGCCGAGATCGTGCTGCGCGGGCGGCCCGCCTATTCGGAGTTCGACGATTTCGACGGCCTCGTGCGCAACGAGCCCTTCATGTCTTTCCACGGTTCCTATCGCAATCCGGAGGACCTGGCCCGCATCTATTCCGGCGTCCATTTTTCCTGGGCGATCGACTTCTTCGAAGAAGGCCAGAATTCGTCCTGGCTGCTGCCGAACAGGCTCTACGAAAGCTGCCGCCACGGCACGGTCCCGATCGCCCTCGCGGGCACTGAGACCGCCCGCTTCCTCAAGGAGCGGGGCCTCGGCGTCATCCTGCCCGACACTGAGCCGGAACGGCTGACCGAACTGTTCGAGACCATGACCGAGCGAACCTACCGCGAGGCGTCCGAGCGCATCCGCACGCTCGGACCGGGGCCGTGGACCTTCGACCGTGCCGATTGCCAGCGGCTGGTGAAGCGCCTGTCAACGCTGGCCGCCGGCCAGCCGGCGGTGCGTTCGGCCCGTCCGCTCGCCCAGCCTCTTGCTGCCAAGGAGACCTCCCATGACGAATGAAAGACGCAAGTCCGTCCGGTGCCTGATCGTCATTCCCTGCCTCAACGAGGCAACGCACATCGAAGCGGTGATCGCCAATCTTGAAGGGGCGCTGTCCGACCTGGACGCGCGGATCGTGGTGTCCGACGGCGGCAGTACCGACGGCACGCGCGCCATCGTCGCGCGGATCGCGGAAAAGAACCCGAAGGTTGCGCTCCTCGACAACCCGAAGCGCATCCAAAGCGCCGCCGTCAATCTGGCCGTCGCCACCCATGGCGGTGATTGCGAATATCTGATCCGCATCGACGCCCATGGCGACTATCCGCTCGACTACTGCCAGAACCTGGTGGACGAGGCGCTCGAAACCGGCGCCGATTCCGTCGTGGTCGGCATGGAGACGGTCGGATTCGGCCTTTTCCAGAAGGCGACGGCGCTCGCGCAGAACTCGAAACTCGGCAATGGCGGGTCGCGACACCGCATCGGCGCGGCCAGCCACTGGACCGACCACGGCCACCACGCCCTGATGCGCATCGCCGCCTTCCGCCAGATGGGCGGCTATGACGAGAGCTTCCAGCACAACGAAGACGCCGAATTGGACTATCGGCTGGTCAAGGCCGGCTATCGCATCTGGATGACCGACAGGACCAGCATGGTCTATTATCCGCGCGCCAGCGTGAGACCGCTGTTTCGCCAGTATTTCGGCTATGGGCGCGGCCGGGCCCGCAACTTCCTCAAGCATCGCGCCCTGCCCAGCCTGCGCCAGATGATCCCGCTTGCGGTCGCCCCCGTGACGGTGGGCGCGCTGCTGGCCATCCTCAACTGGGCGGCGGCGATCCCCTTCGTCGTCTGGGCCGGGGCCTGCATCGGCTACGGCATGTGGCTTGCGGTCAAGCAGCGCAATCCGCACGGGCCGCTCGCTGCCCTTTCGGCCATGGTAATGCACTTCGCCTGGTCCGCCGGTTTCTGGCGTGAAGTGCTCGCCGGGGGCTGGCGGGACCCCGTCTATGTGCCCCGCCGGGAGCCTTCGCTATGAGCGCGCCCCTCAGCCTCCCCTCGACCCGCATCGACATCGGCGTCTGCACCTTCCGCCGCCCGGAACTGGAGCAGACATTGCGCTCGCTCGCCGCCCTTGCCCTGCCGGACGGGGTTTCGGTCCGCGTCATCGTCGCCGACAACGACGCTTCGCCTTCGGCCCGTCCCCTGGTCGACCGCTTGCGCCCGTCCCTGCCCTTCGACCTTCTCTATGTGCACTGCCCTGCCGGCAACATATCGATCGCCCGCAATGCCTGCATTCAGAACAGCAACGGCGATTTCCTCGCCTTCATCGACGACGACGAAGTCGCCTCCACCGAGTGGTTGCTGCTGTTGCTGATGATCGCGGAGGCGACGGGCGCGGATGCCGTGCTGGGGCCGGTCAAAGCGCGCTACGGCGCGGATGCGCCGGCCTGGATGCGCCGCGGCGATTTTCATTCGACGGCACCGGTCTGGGTCGGGGACGAGATCCGCACCGGCTATACCTGCAACGTCCTGCTGCGCCGTGCCTCACCGGCGGTCGCGGGCCGCCGCTTCAACCTCGCGCTCGGCAGGAGCGGCGGCGAGGACACCGATTATTTCACCCACCTGCATCGCGCCGGCGGCAGGATCGCCTTTGCTGCCGATGCCTTCGTCGAAGAACCCGTGCCGCCCGGCCGCGCGCGGCTGTCCTGGCTCGCCAGGCGGCGCTTTCGCATGGGGCAGACCCATGGCCGGCTGCTGGCCGGGCAAGCGCCCATGACGAAGCGGCCGGCACAGCTGTCTCTCGCCGCGATGAAGGCCAGTTTTTGTCTCCTGGCAGGACTGGCCTGTGCGCCCTTCGCCATCCAGCGCAACCGCTACGGGCTTCGCGCCGTGCTGCACATCGGCGTCGTCAGCGGCCTGATCGGCGTGCGCGAAATCCGCCAATACGGCGAGTTGGGAGCGACTTCACCATGATGCAGCCGACCCCCGACGTCAGCATCGTCATCGCCGCCTTCAACGCCGCGGACACGATCGGCCGCGCGATCGCCGGTGCGCTTGAGCAGCAAGGTGTCGTGCTGGAGGTGATCGTCGCCGACGATTGCTCCACCGACGCCACCCGCCAGATCGTTGCCGCGATCGTCGATCCGCGCCTGCGGCTCGTCGCCCTGCCACAAAACCGCGGCCCGGGTGGCGCGCGCAATGCCGCGATCGACACCGCACGCGGTCGCTGGATCGCGGTGCTCGACGCCGACGACACGCTGCATCCGGATCGCCTGAAGCGCATGATCGCAAAGGCCGAAGCCGAAGGTGCCCAGATCGTCGTCGACAACCTTGCGGTCGTCTCGGCCGACGGCAGCACCCAGACCATGTTCGATGCACACGAACTCGCATTCCGCTCTGAACTCACGCTCCCGGCCTTCATCGAATCCAACATGCTTTTCCGCTCGCAGCACAATTTCGGCTACATGAAGCCGGTCTTCGAGCGGCGGTTCCTGACGGAGCACGACCTGCGCTTCGACGAGGGCCTGAGGATCGGCGAGGACTATCTGCTGCTCGCTTCCGCGCTGGCGGCGGGCGCGAAATGCGTGGTCGATCCGACGGTCGGCTATCTCTACCACATCACCGACGGATCGATCTCGCGCGTGCTGAAGCTCGAGCATGTCGAGGCGATGCTGACAGCCGATGCCGGATTCCTGCGGCGTTACCGGCTCGACGCCGCGGCGCTTGCCGCCCAGCGCCGCCGCCGCCGGAACCTCACAGAGGCGCACTCCTTCCTGACGCTGATCGGGAACCTCAAGCGCCGGTCGCTGGCCGGCGCCCTTGCCACCGCCCTTCGCGACCCGGCGGCGCTGCGCCACCTTTCCATGCCGATCGCCGCCCGGTTGCGGCGCCTCAAGGAACGGCCCTCGACGGTTCGGCCGTCGGAACATTCAGCCGGGCGGGCCGCCCCCGCACCGGCCCCTCACACGAACAAAGAACGGCCGGCGGCCCCTGATCGCCTCGCCCGGGTCCCCTTTGGAAACGGAACGCGTCCATGAACCACAGAGCCCTGCCCCTGAATGGCGTCTTGCGTCCGGAAAAGGACGATGGCGATTCCTTCATCGACCTCGACCGCCTCTTCGCCTCGGTCCTCCGGCGCGCAATGACCATCGGCCTTGCCACCGCTCTCTTCGTGATGCTCGGCGTCGCCTATCTCGTCTTCACGACCCCGGTCTACACCTCGATGACGCAGATCCTGCTCGACGAGAACCTTGCGCGCTACGCCGAGGAGGAGCTCGCCTCGCCGCAGAGCAAGCAGCAGGCCGACACCCAGATTTCGAGCGCCGTCGAGATCCTGAAATCGAACAAGATGGCCCTGAGGGTCGTCGACGAGGCGGGGCTCGCGGACAATGACACGATCCTCAACCCGCCGAAATCGCTCGTCTCGACCGCCAAGTCCTGGCTGCGCGGCACGCTCAGCCTCTTCGCCGATGCGGTCTCCGACGAGGCCGTGCTCGAAGGCAAGCGGCAGAAGGCGGCCGCGATGCTGCAGCAGGGCATCGCCGTGGAGCGGGTCGGGCGGAGCGCCGTCGTGGCGCTGTCCTATCGTTCGCCGGATCCGCAGCTGGCCGCCAAGGTCGCCGACGCCTATGCCGATGCCTATCTCGCCGACCAGCTGAACGCCAATTTCGATGCGGCCGAGCGGGCTTCCGTCTGGCTGCAGGAACGCTTGGACGACCTGAGGCAGCGCGCCCAGGCCGCCTCGCTCGAGGCAGAGCGCTACAAGACCGAGAACGGCCTGACCTCGACGCGCGGCGAACTGATGTCGGAACAGCAGCTCACCGACCTCAACAGCCAGCTGATCATCGCCCAGGCGGACGTGGCCAAGGCCTCGGCCCGCTATGACCAGTTCAAGTCCATCCTTGACCAGGGCCCCGACAATGCGGTCAAGAACGCGATGATCGGTGCCGGCGGCAGCGAGAATTCGGTAATCCAGCAGCTGCGCGGCCGCTATCTGGCGATCGAGCAGCGCGAACGCGAGGTGACCGAAAGCTTCGGCGCCGATCACCCGCAGGCGGTCGCCCTGAAGGGTGAAAAGCGTGAGATATCCCAGCAGATCTTCCAGGAACTGCAGCGGCTGACCGACAGCTATCGCAACGAGTATGAAGTGACCCGTTCGCGCGAGACGTCGCTGCGCGAAAGCATAGCGGGGGTCACCGGTAAGAATTCGCAGGCGACGAAATCGCTCGTCCACCTGCGCGAGCTGGAGCAGAAGGCGACCGCGCTCAAGACGCTCTACCAGTCCTATCTCGACCGCTACGAGCAGGCGAACCAGAAGCAGACCTTCCCGATTGCCCAGGCGCGCGTGATCTCGGATGCCGGCGTTCCCGTCTCGCCGTCCAGCCCGAAGAAAACCATGGTGCTGGCCCTCTCGGCCGTTCTCGGCCTGATGGCGGGCGGCGCGCTCGCCTGCGCGCAGGAAATGCAGGAGCGCTACTTCCGCCTCGGAAGCGAGGTTCGTTCTGTTCTCGGGCTGACCTCGCTCGGCTATCTCCCGCTTGTCGGCGCAACCGCCAATCGGCCGATCGACCGCGTCAGCGGCTTCTTCCGGCGCGGTGGCAAACCTTCCGCCGAACCGCCGCCGGAACTGCCACTAGAGCGGATGACACGGCTGGTGCTTGAAGCCCCGCGATCGGCCTTTGCCGAAACCCTGCGCAACGTGAAGCTGGCAAGCGACATCGTCCTGCAGGGACGCCCGAGCCGCGTCATCGGCGTCGTCTCCTCGCTGCCGGGCGAAGGCAAGACCACGGTGGCCGCCAATTTCGCCATGCTGCTGGCCGCCAGCGGCAAGCGCACATTGTTGATCGACGCCGACCTTCGCAACCCGAGACTGAGCCGCATGCTGAAACCCGCACCCAAGGCCGGCCTGGTCGAGGCCGTGATCGGCGACGTCACCTGGACGAGCCTCATTCGGGTCGACCCGCAGTCGAAGCTCGCCATCCTGCCGATCCAGCCCCGATCCCATGGCGAACAGCTGCCGCATACGAACGAACTGCTGGCTTCGCCTCGCATGGCGAGCCTGATCGAGAGCGCCCGCCAGCATTTCGACTATGTCATCGTCGATCTCGCCCCGCTCGGCCCCGTCGTCGACGCCAAGGCGTTCTCGGCCCAGGTCGACGGCTTCGTCTTCGTCGTTGAATGGGGCAAGACACCGACACGCCTCGTCTCCGACCTCCTGGACTCCGAACCGCTGATCGCCTCGAAGATCCTCGGCGTCCTGCTCAACAAGACCGACATGACTGAGCTGCCGAGATACAGCGAGTTCGGCGGACAGGAAAAATTCCGCAGCCAGTACGAGGCCTACTACCAGTCGCCTTTGCCGAAGGCCGCAAGACCGCGTCCTGCGGCGTCGCCGGCTGCAGAGGGACAAGGAGCCGCAGCGTCCCCTTCGCAGGCCTGAGCCGGCGAATACCGTTCTGCTTAATCATCAACCGGCGGTGCGCAGCGCGGACCTTCGGAACGGACAGTCATGGAACATCAACAGCAAGGAATCCCATCGATGACGGATATACCTGTTCTCGTGGTCGGCGGCGCCGGCTATATCGGTTCCCACACCTGCCTCAAGCTCTCGCAATCGGGCTTCCTGCCCGTCGTCTACGACAACCTGTCCAACGGTCACGACGAGTTCGTCCGGTGGGGGCCGCTGGTCGTCGGCGACATCCGCGACCGGGCACGGCTCGATGAGGTGCTGCAGCATTATGCGCCCGTCGCCATCATCCATTTCGCCGCGCTCATCGAGGTCGGCGAGAGTGTCAAGGACCCGGTATCCTTCTACGAAAACAACGTGATCGGATCCCTGACGTTGCTCTCGGCAGCCCAGGCGGCCGGCATCGACGCGATCGTTTTTTCCTCGACCTGTGCCACCTACGGCCTGCCGGAACTGGTGCCGATGGACGAGAGCCATCCGCAGGCACCCATCAATCCCTATGGGCGGACGAAATGGGTCGTCGAGCAGGCCCTGAAGGACTATGACAGCTACACGGAGCTGCGCTCCGTCACGCTGCGCTATTTCAATGCCGCCGGCGCCGATTTCGAAGGGCGCATCGGCGAATGGCACACGCCCGAAACCCATGCCATTCCGCTGGCGATCGAGGCCGCACTCGGCCGCCGCCCGAAATTCGAAGTGTTCGGATCGGACTACGATACCCGCGACGGAACCTGCGTCAGAGACTACGTCCATGTCATCGATCTGGCGGACGCCCATGTGCGCTCGGTCGAGTACCTGCTCGACGGCGGCACCTCGCTTGCGCTCAACCTCGGCACCGGCACCGGAACGACGGTGAACGAACTCCTCGAGACGATCAGCACGGTCTCCGGCCAGAGTTTTCCGGTCAGCTTCAGCGCCCGGCGACAGGGGGATTCGCCGGTGCTGGTGGCCAACAACGACATGGCGCAGGAAGTGCTCGGCTGGCAGCCGCAATTCTCCCTCGAGGAGATCGCCCGCTCCGCCTGGCGCTGGCACACCTCGCAGAACATGTCGGGATGAGACGATCGCCGGCTCGGACGGTTCGTCAGTCAGCTCTCGGGAACTTTAGTCCCGTTGTGCCGTTCTAGCCGCGTGGGCGTAGTGTGCCCTCGCGGCTGCCAATGCTATTGAGGAAACGCCGGGAGCAAAATATTCTCTGATCGCGGTCGAAATTGCGGTTTTGTCCCCTCCCTGCCCCTTCGCATTCTGCCATCTATCAAGATCAAATCGCTGATCCAAAAAGGAAACGGAATGAGCTGGCTCAAGACCTTCGTTGCACTGGCAACCCTTCAGACCCTCGTCTTCACCCCGGCACTGGCCGGCGAGGACCTCAACCAGATCAAGTCGAGCGGCGTCCTCAAGATCGGAACGGAAGGCACCTACGCTCCCTTCACCTTCCATGATTCGTCGAACGAACTCGTCGGCTTCGATGTCGAGATCGGCCGCGCGGTTGCAGCCAAGCTCGGCGTCAAGCCGGAATTCGTCGAAGGCAAGTGGGACGGCCTGATCGCCGGCCTCGACGCCAAGCGTTATGACGCCGTGATCAACCAGGTCGGCATCACCGAGGCCCGCAAGCAGAAGTACAATTTCTCCGATCCCTACATCGTCTCCAAGGCCGTCCTGATCGTCCGTGACGACAATACCGAGATCACCGGCTTCGAGGACCTGAAAGGCAAGAAGTCCGCCCAGTCCCTCACCAGCAATTTCGGCAAGCTTGCCGAAGCGGCAGGGGCGGAACTGGTCGGCACGGACGGTTTCGACCAGGCGATCCAGCTCGTCCTGACCGGCCGCGCCGATGCGACGATCAACGACAGCCTGTCCTTCCTCGACTTCAAGAAGCAGAAGGCCGATGCACCGGTGAAGATCGCCGCCGAAAAGGCCGAGGCCGAAGCCTCCGGCATCATCGTGCGCAAGGGCGACGACGAACTGGTCGCGGCGATCAACAAGGCGCTGGCCGACATCAAGGCCGACGGCACCTATGAGACGATCTCGGCCAAGTATTTCGGTCAGGACGTTTCCAAATAGCGATCGATCGATGCGCGTTCGCGCATCCGACCCATCCGCTCGACTGACGGCATAGACGGACCGGCCCTCCCGCCGGCCGTCGCATTTTTTGGGGATATGGCGTGCCGCACTGGCTTCAACTGATGTATGACTCCCTGCCCACGCTCTTGTGGGCCGGCATCCGTTTCACCATCCCACTAACCCTCCTGTCCTTTGCCCTGGGGCTTGCCCTCGGGCTCGGCACGGCGGTGGCCAGACTCTTCGGTGCAAGACCGCTGGTCCTGGTGGCGCGGTTCTATGTCTGGGTCATCCGCGGCACGCCGCTCCTGGTTCAGCTCTTCGTCATCTTCTACGGCCTGCCGAGCCTCGGCATCCTTCTCGACGCCTTTCCCGCGGCGCTGATCGGCTTCACCTTGAACGTCGGGGCCTACACCTCGGAAATCATCCGCGCAGCCATTTCTTCGGTGCCCAAGGGCCAATGGGAAGCCGCCTATTCGACCGGCATGACCTGGCGCCAGGCAATGTTGCGCACCATCCTGCCCCAGGCGGGCCGCGTGGCCGTGCCGTCGCTAGCCAACACCTTCATTTCGCTCGTCAAGGACACGTCTCTCGCCGCCGCGATCACCGTGCCCGAGCTCTTTCAATCGGCCCAGCGCATCGTCGCGACCACCTATGAGCCGCTGATCCTCTATATCGAAGCAGCACTCATCTATCTCGCCATAAGTTCCGTCCTGTCGTCTCTGCAGGCGCGCCTGGAGGTTCGTTTCGGACGCTATGGCGGCATGCTGGAGGCAAACCCGTGATCGAACTGTCCCACATCGAAAAGCGCTTCGGCGAGGCTCTCATCCTCGACGACATCTCGTTGACCTTCGCCGAAGGCAGCGTCACGGCCCTGGTCGGCCCATCAGGCGGCGGCAAGAGCACCCTGCTTCGCACCATCAATCTCCTGGAATTGCCCAACTCGGGTACGGTCCGGGTTGCCGACGACACGGTGGAATTCTCGCCCGGCCGAAAGACGCCCTGGCCGGCGATCCAGAAGATCCGCTGCGAGACCGGCATGGTGTTTCAGAACTTTCAGCTCTTCCCCCACCGGACCGCCATCGAGAACGTCATGGAGGGGCTGCTCGTCGTGCAGAAGTGGTCGCGCGAAAAGGCACGCGCCCGCGCCACGGAACTGCTTACCAAGGTCGGCATGCTGCACAAGGCGGATGCGTGGCCAGCCAATCTTTCGGGCGGCCAGCAGCAACGCGTCGCCATTGCGAGAGCCCTTGCCCCATCGCCGAAGGTTCTGCTCTGCGACGAGCCGACCTCGGCGCTCGATCCGGAACTGTCGGCCGAAGTGGTCGAGGTTCTGGGCCAGCTCGCGACCGAGGGAACGACGATGGTGATGGCGACGCATGATCTGCGCCTCGCCTCGCGCATCGCCAACAATGTCGTGTTCCTCGAAGCCGGGCGGGTGATCGAGACCGGCACCGCCGAGCGCATCTTCGGAGCGCCCGAGCAGGATCGCACGCGCCGCTTCGTCTCCTCCATCAGCGCCGCCCAGACCCTGTGACGCCGTTTCGAACCGAAGCGGCGAACAGCGTATGCAATTGAGGCCGACAGGGCGCGTCACGGAACTACCTGCCGATGCAGACGTTGGGACGGAGACGCGTCAATCGGAGGCCGAAGATATGCAGGACGAACTCAACATCTATCGCCTGGTCCCCCTGGCAGAGCCGGACGATCCCAACTGGCAGAACAGCCCCTTTCAGGGCGAAGTGCTCGTCAGGGCCAGAACCACCGGCGATGCGCGCGTCGTCGCCATGGAAGCGGAAGGTGACTTCTTGCAAAGCGACGCCAAGCCCGCGGAAGGTGTCTCCACCACCAACGGCTCGGCCTTCACCGACGAAAAACTCTACACGGTGGTGATGGAGGAGAACTCGCGCCATGCACGGCATGGGCCCCGCGGCGTGCTCGAAGGCAAGATCGCCAATCCCGTGCTGGCCGATCGCCCGGACTGAGCCCGTCCGAATTGTCGTCCGCCCTGAGACGGCCGGCCGCGTTGGCCGGTCCCCCTACTCTTCGTCGCCAGCCGGTTCGGAAACCGGCGCTTCCTGCGACATGTAGATCAGTTCCTGCTTCGAGCGGAACCCTGACTTGAACAGGCTGATGAGAGACTGGGCCAGCGTCATCCCCTCCGGACCCTGGGGATCGACGGAGGCATTTCGGCACAGCTCGAGGAACACCTCTTGCAAAAGGTCCAGCTCCGCCGGGCCGATGCTTTTGTCGTCATCGAAATACTGGAAAGCCAAAATGAAATCCCCTGTCCTGCGATCGCGTCCATGAGACGGTGCAAGACCGCGGTCGTCAACGGGAATGTCGGATCTTCCGGCGGTTGATCACGCTTTTCGTCTCGCGGATGCCGGGCGGCGGAAGGGACTACCGCCGAATACAGTCTGAAAAGTCAGCTTAAAACGACCTTCTCTGGTTTACCGAAAAGGCTTCAGGGCCGTGCGGACACGGCCCTGAAATTCAACCATTAGATCGACGAGGCGCGGGTGCCGTAGCGAGCCCGCTCAGCAGCGATCTCTTCGCGCGAATAGGGGTTCGAAGCGTCGTCGAAACGGCTCCAGCCCTCGTTTTCGTAGGTCGAGCGACGTTCCGAAAGGTCGACCCAGTTCGAACGCTGGAGGATGGCTTCGGCTTCGCCGGCACGGGCATCGTCGACCTTTGCGGTCACGAGCGTGCCGCCGCGGCGGACGCCTTCAGCATAGACATGGGCATCGTTCTCATCGACGCCGGAATCGGTCAGAGCGCCGATCAGGCCACCGGCGGCTCCGCCGACCACGGCACCGGCCAATGCACCGGCAGCGGTCGCAGCCAGCCAGCCGGCAGCGACGACCGGACCCACGCCCGGAATTGCCATCATGCCGAGGCCTGTCAGAAGGCCGGCACCGCCGCCGAGGGCCGCCCCGACGCCTGCACCGGTGCCTGCACCTTCGGCCGCGCCGTTGTCGTCGTCCTCATAGCGCCCATCGGAATTGTTCGAGACAATGCTGATGTCGTTTTCCGGGACGCCGGCAGCCTTGAGCTGGGCGACGGCGGTGGCAGCGTCCGAATAGTGATCGAATAGTCCGGTAACAGTGGTCATGATGTCTCTCCTCGAGATTATTTTTTTGAAAAGGCGGTCTTACTTGGCGACGATGTTGCCCTGGTAATCCATGGAGACCATCACCGGCTTACCATCCTTGGTCGCCTTGGCCTGCCAGATGCCCTTGTCGTCGAGCTTCAGGTCGGAAACCTCGGCGTAGCCGGCTTCAGTGAAGCGTTCCTTGGCCTGTTCTTCGGTGAAGCTGTTTGCGCCTTCGACCGGAGCGGTGGGGTTCGTGTCGGCGGGAGTCGCGACTGCCGGTGTCTCACCGGTCGGGTTGGCGGCGGGCGTGGTGGTCTGCGCAAAGACCGAAGAGGAAAGGGCGAAAATCGCCGCGGTGACGAGCATCTTCTTCATGTGTTTCCTTTCGGGATCGGAAGTGATCCGGCGGTGAGTGAACCAGCCAGCAAGACAAATGTTCCGTCGCGTCTGCGTCCCGCGACCGGTCCATCACGCCGTCGCAGCCGGCCGAACATCCGCCCGTCAAGGGAATATGGCCCTCCCATGCGAGCCTCCCAGCGCGTCAAAAAATCATCAGCTTGTCCGGGCGTCGCCGCGCTGTCCGGCTTCAGGAAGTGACTGGCCGACAGGACAGGAGTCGTAACCGTCGGCCGCTGCCGGCCGCATGGACCGGGCATTCCTTCAGGACGTGAGCGAAAGTTTTTGCGTCCTTGCGGCGGGCAAACTATATCGGGCTGAGCGACGCGTCGAAATCGGGCCGAGGCACCGACAATTATCAGTTTGGAAAAGCGATGACTGACAGAGAAAGCTTGACCGTTCTGTTCTGCGAGGACGAACCGATCATCATGATGACCTCGGTCGACATGCTCCAGGACGCCGGGATGACGGTCATCGAAGCGGGCTCTGGCGAGGAGGCGCTGAAGCAGCTTGCAGCGTCCCGCATTGACGTCATGGTGACCGACATGGGCCTGCCGGGCATTTCCGGGCTTGAACTGGTGATCGAGACCCGCAAACGGCTCCCCGAGCTTCCCGTCATCTTTTCGACCGGTGCAACGACGATCGCCGGCGCGGAAGCCCTCACCAACATAACGATCCTGGCCAAGCCCTATACCGAAGAAGAGCTGATCGGCGCCATCCGCAAGGCCACCGCCTGATCTAAGCGAGGTCCAGGGTCTCAGCTGGGCCAGCCATGGCGGATTGGATGCTCAGGGAAGCCGGAATGCGCGGCAAATAAAAAAATGCGCTCGGCGCATGGAACCGCGGAACCTTTCCCGTTTTGCCGCATTGTGTAGCACCGATCTGTATTTCTCCCACCTGGTAGACACCGGCATGGCCTATGACGCAGTTTTCGTCCTCGTTGTTGAGGACGAAGTTTTGATCCGCATGAGCCTCGTCGATCAACTGGAGGACGCGGGCTTTCGGGTATTGGAAGCCGGCACGGCGGACGAAGCGCTGAGCGTGATGGCCGATCACCCTGAAATCGATGCGCTTTTCACCGATGTCGACATGCCCGGTTCGATGGACGGGCTGAAACTGGCACGGCTCGTGTCCCAGTCGAGGCCTGAACTGGCCGTCCTGCTGACCTCCGGCTACCTCAAGATCCCGCGCAACGAACTGCCGGGAAAAGCCCATTTCTTCTCCAAACCCTATGACGTGAATCGCATTATCGATCATCTGCGCGGGATTGGAACTTCCGAGCGGGGCGCTGATTGCGCTGACTCGCCATTTACGCGATAAATTCGAAGACTTTAACCTGCCTGGGGTCCGCAAGACTTTTGCTTGGCGCCATTCACTCTCAGGCTCATCGACGCACGGATACATCATGGCATTGGTCAAGACTTCCCAGCTAGGCGGCAGAACGACTGCAAGCAAAAACGTCGCGATGGAGCCGGCAGCGAAAAGCGTCGAAACCCACACGGCGGCGCGGCGGTCCCAGGATCGCTCCCGCGTTCGCCAGCAGAAGGCGGCCGAACGCATCGGCGCCGCCACCGAAGAGCTGGCGACGGGCGTCGGCGAGGCTGCGGCAGCGGCCGAGGAACTCCGCCGCGCGCTCGAACAAATCGCCAGCGGCGCCGAAGAGGCGGCGGGTGCGGCGCATGAATCACTGTCCGCCACGACCCATCTCGCATCGCGGTTTACCGAAGCGCGCGGCGAAGCGGAAACCACCCGCACCCGCACCGAGGAATTGCAGGGCTCCGTCCTCGACGCCGCAGCCCAGATCGATGCATCGATCGTCGCCATCGAAGCCAATGCCCTTCGGCAGATCGCATCCGTCGGCGTGATCGACGCGCTGCAGGCCCAGGCACAGAGCATCGGCGCGACCACGGTTGCGGTGGCCGATCTTTCGGACCGCACCAACCTGCTCGCCCTCAACGCTGCCATCGAGGCGGCGCGCGCGGGCGAACATGGCCGCGGTTTCGCCGTCGTCGCCGACGAGGTCCGCTCCCTCGCCGAGATTGCCGAGCGAAGCTCGCGCGATGTCAACGAACATGCCGAAACGATCGTCAGCGGCGTTCGCCGCATTGCCGACAGCATCCGGTCCGCGGCCGCCAAGGCGCAGGACCAGACGGTCTGGGGGCGGGCGGTCTCGGAAGACCTGCATGCCATCCGCGCCGGCCTGACGGAGCTTTCGCGCAACAGCCAGGCGATCCTCATTGCCGCCATCGAAGCCGAGGTCGCCACCCGCGAAGCCCAGAAGGGGTCTGAAGCGGTCGCAGCGGCAGCGGAGGAACAATCGGCCGCAGCCGCCGAGGCGCAGCGCGCCGTCCAGCAGCAGAGCGCTGCCCTCGACCAGAGCCAGCAGACCGCGCAGGCTTTGGCCATTCTCGCCGACGAACTCATGAACGAGACCGGCCGCGCCTCCAGGACGGAAGAACTCAGCTCCGCCGCCGAGCAGTTGTCCGCCACCGTCCAGGAGCTGTCCGGAGCCGCCGGCGAAATCCTCATCGCGATCGAGCAGATCAGCCGTGGGGCTGAAATCCAGGCCTCCGCGACCCTCGAAGCCAATGCGGCCATGGGGCAGATCGAGAAGAATGCCCTCAATACCCAGGACAGCGCCGAACAGGCGTGCCTGCGGGCCGAAGAGATCAGGGCGCTGATCGCCAAGAACAAGGCCGGCCTTGATGCCATCGCCTCCAGCATTTCCGACACGCTTGCGGAAACGCGCCAGGCCCTGGCGGAACTCAACCTGCTGGGAGAGATCGGTTTCCAGATCGGCCGCACCGTCGACCGCATCGTGCTCGTCGCCGTCCAGACCAATATGCTCGCCGTCAGCGGCTCGGTCGAGGCGGCGAGGGCCGGCGACGCGGGCGGCGGTTTTGCCATCGTCTCGACCGACATCCGAAAACTCGCCCAGGACGCCGCCGAGAACATTGACGGCATCAAGGATGTCGTGCGCCAGATCCAGCTACAGATCACCTCCGTTCAGAGGGATTTCGAGCTGACGATCGCCGGGTCGGAAGCCGAGATCGTCAAGAACAAGTGCATTGTCGACCGTCCGGTCGCCGCCGAAGCGGACATGGAGCTGATCGGCCGCGGCAACGCCTCCGTCATCGAGGCGTCGAAATCGATCCTGACGGCGATCAAGCAGGTTCAGATCGGCACCCAGCAGATCGCCTCGGTCGCCCACCAGGCGAGCTCCGCCGCGGTGCAGGCGGCCAGCGCTGCGCGCGAACAGTCGCGCGGCGCCGAGGAGCTGGCTGCGGCCGTCGAGGAGATCGCGTCCCTGGCGGACGAACTCCAGCTCTCCGGAAACTGAGCCTATGACGGGTTCCGCCCACACGATCGACACGGATCGAAGCCGGCTGGTTTTTCGGGTGGGAGAGCGGCGTCATCAGATCGACGCCGGATCCGTGCTGGAGGTCCTGCGGGTCCCCCACATTACCCGCGTCCCCAACGGCCCCGACGCGCTGGCTGGCATCGTCAACCATCGCGGCAGGCCCGTGCCGGTCCTGTCGATGGCGAGGATCCTCAGCAGTGCGTCCGCCACGGCGGGACAGGATGGCAAGATCATCGTCTACGAGCACGGCGGCGCCATCGGCCTGCTGGTCGACGATGTGCTTCGCCACTCGAGCGACGGCACGGCGGACCAACTCGTCGGCCTCCACGACCTCATCGATACCGCGTTCAAAAGCGCGCGACAAAAGCCTGCCGAGCGACCCTCGCAGGCCGCGCCGGAAAGAAACGTTCAGGCGGCCGTCAAGCTGACCGCGCTTCTGTCCTTCCGGGTTGCGGGCCAGCTCTACGCCTTGCCGCTCGACCACGTCCGCGAAGTCCTCGCCACGCTCGACGGGATTTCCACCGTTCCGAGTTCCGACGATGGCCTGGTCGGTCTCGTCGAATTGCGCGGCGCCGTCCTGCCGCTGTTCTCTCTCGCATCGCTCCTGGGACTGGACGACGCCCGGCCGATGGGCGCTGCGTCGAGAACGGTGGTCGTCGAGCATGACGGGGACCTGATCGGCCTCGTCGTCGATGAGCTGGATGCCATCCGCCGGTTGCCGGACAGCGCAATGGACGCGCTGCCATCTCTCCTCAAACGCGGCCGCGGCGAGGCGCAGATCGACGCCATCGGGCGGATTTCGGAGATCGGGCGGCTGGTGTCGATCCTGTCGCCGGAACGGTTGTTCCGCCACGACGCCGTCACCCAGGCGACAAGCCAGAACACGGGAGCAAAGCCAGTGGAGACGACCGGCCAGACGCGCGACAACGTCGAACAGTTCCTGCTGTTCCAGCTCGGCGAAGAGACCTATGGCTTGCCCATTGGCTCGGTGGACGAGGTCGTCCGGGTTCCCCAGGACATCACCCGCGTTCCGGGCGCGCCCGATTTTGTGCTCGGCGTCGCCAATCTGCGCAGCAAGGTCATCCCGCTGATCGATCAGCGTGCCCGTTTCGACACGCCGATGGCGCAGCAGACGGCGAAGGCGCGGGCGATCATCGTGACCCTCGGCAATCTTCAGGCCGGCTTCGTGGTCGATGGCGTGTCCGAGGTGAAGGCGATCCCGTCCGCGGCCCTGTCGGCAGCGCCCGCCTTTTCCTCCGATCGCGCCGAAGTCTTCGATCGCATCGCCCACACCGAATCCGATGGAACGGTGACCCTGATCATCGATCCCCGCGAGCTCTTGTCCCGGGCCGAGCGCGACGTCGTCGCCGCGATCGCCGACGCCGGCACGGCGGGTCCGCACACGTGATACGGCTTCTGATCGTCGAGGATTCCGCCCTCATGCGGAAATTGCTGGGCCAGATCTTCGGGGCCGAGCCGGACTTCGAGATCGCCTTTGCCCGCGACGGCGCCGAAGCGCTGGAGGTGATCGGCAGCTACCGGCCCGATGTCGTCACCCTCGACATCCACATGCCCCTGATGGACGGGCTGACCTGCCTCGACCGCATCATGCTGGAACATCCCTGTCCCGTCGTCATGGTCTCGTCGCTGACGGCGGAAGGGGCGGAGGAGACGCTCGCCGCACTCGAGATCGGCGCGGTCGATTTCATCGCCAAGCCCAGCGGCGCGATCTCGCTCAGGATCGACGAACTGACGCCCCGACTGGTGGAGAAGGTCCGCACCGCCGCATCCGTCCGCATCCGGCGCAGCCGCCGCCTTGCCGAACGTGTCCGCCTGGCGCAGACGCTCGCGCCGAAATCATTGACCACCTCCGGTCCTCGGACAATCGTCCCCCGCCCAGGCCGGGAGGACGACGAGAGGACCGGGCTCGTGCTCATCGGAACATCGACGGGCGGCCCTCCGGCCCTGGATACGGTGCTCGGCGCATTGCCGGCGGACTTTCCCTGCCCGGTGGTCGTCGCCCAGCACATGCCGGCCTCGTTCACCGGTCCGCTCGCGCGCCGTCTCGACAAGATCTGCGCCATGTCGGTGACCGAGGTGACCCGCCAGACCAAGCTCGAACCCGGCCATATCTACATCGCCAAGGGGGACGCCGACATCCTGATCTCATCGCGCGCCGGGTCCCTGGTGGCCATGGCCGCTCCCCTCGATCCCCAGTATCGCTGGCATCCGAGCGTCGATCGCATGGTCCGTTCGGCCATGCAGCACGTGCCGGCGCAGCAACTGATCGGCGTATTGATGACCGGCATGGGCAATGATGGCGCAGCCGCCATGAGCGACCTCCAGGCCGCCGGCGGGCAGACCATCGCCGAGGCCGAAGAGACGGCCGTCGTCTGGGGCATGCCGGGCGAGCTGGTCCGCCTGAACGGCGCGACCGTCGTCAAGCGGCTCGAAGAGATCGGCCGTCATCTCGTGGATCGGGTAAACTGATGGGCAATGGTCCGGCAGGTTCCGAGGATCAGGCGACCGTGCCACTGTCGGCGGCAGATCTCGAGGAAATCTGCGCCATCATCTACAGGCGCAGCGGCATGGTCTTCGGCGAAACCAAGCGCTACTACATCGAGCGCCGCGTCGCCGATCTGATCAGCCAGAGGCAGGCGCAGTCCGCCCGCCACTATATCTCCATCCTGCGCGCCGACGCTCGCGAGACCGAACTGCTGATCAACAGCTTCACGGTCAACGAGACCTATTTCTACCGCGAACTGCATCAGCTCGCCTGCCTCGGCAATTCGATCCTGCCCGAGATTATCCGGAGCAAGAAGCCGGGCGACCGCATTCGCATCTGGTCGATGCCCTGTTCGAGCGGCGAGGAGCCCTATTCGATCGCCATCTGGCTGCTTGAGAACTGGCCGCTGGTCGATGCTTATAATATCGAGATCGTAGGCTCCGATATCGACACTTCCATCCTGCGGCAGGCGGTCGAGGGTATCTACGGCGACCGCTCCGTCTCGAGGCTTTCGGCCGATATCATCGACCGCTACTTCGAGCCGGTGGATCTTCAGCAGCGCCGCCTGATCAAGGACATCCGCGAATCCGTCTCCTTCGTGAAGGGCAACATCGTCGACCGGCAGAGCCTCGCCGCGCTCGGCAGTTTCGACGTCATCTTCTGCCGCAACCTGCTGATCTATTTCGATGACGTGGCGCGCGAGACGGCGGTGCATAATATCCACGAAATGCTGTATCCTGGCGGCTATATCTGCCTTGGGCACACCGAATCCATGTCTCGAATTACGGAGACCTTCGAGCCTGTCCGCTACCCCGACGCGATCGTTTACCGAGAGACGAGAGACAAGTGAATGGATGAGTTGATGGTCCAGTTCGCCATTGAGGCGCGGGAGCTTGTCCAGCAGTCCTCCAAGGACCTTCTGTCGCTGGAGGCCAATCCCGGCGATCGCGAAAGCCTGGAAAGCGCCTTCCGCGCCATCCACACCCTCAAGGGATCCGTGGCCCTCTTCGATTTTGGCTTGATGCAGGACGTGCTGCATCGTGCGGAAGATCTTCTGTCCCAGGCGCGCTCTGGCCGGATCGATGTCAGTGCCGCCCTGATCGATCCGCTGATGGAAGTGATCGAATGGGTCGAGGTCAGCATCGACGGCATCTCCCGGACCGGACATTTGCTCGAAGCGCAGGACAAGCAGGCCGCAAGGCTCCTGGGTCTGCTCGACATCGAATTGACGGAGGGCACGGCCGAACCGGCGGCGGCGTCCGCGGCCCAGGTCCCCGAATGGGCGCTCGCGCTTCAGCAGGCCATGGTCCCGTCTGATGCGGACGAGACCTTGATCGCCATCCGCTACGAGCCCCATTCCGAGTGCTTCTTCAATGGCGACGACCCGCTGGCGACGATATCCCGGCTTGCGGATGTGCGGCATCTGACGCTGTCCCTGAACGGTCCGGCGCCTTCGCCGGAGGATTACGATCCGTTCCGCTGCATGCTGGTCATAGAAGCGGTCTCGGGCGCCTCGCTCAAAGACGTGCAAGCCGCGTTCCGCCTGATTCCGGACCAGGTCAAGCTCATTCCGCTGCCGAAACCCATGACCGAGCGCATGTCGCCTGTCTGGGAGGCAGCGCCGGCCCCTTCCGCTGCCCGTCAGCGAACCACGCTCCGAGTGGATTCGGCACGGATCGACAAACTGATCGAAATCGCCGGCGAACTGGTGACGGCCAAGAACGGCCTCGCACCCCTCGCCTTCGAGGCGCGCAGTCTGGGCAATGCCGCCCTGTCGCGACGCATTCTCTCCAGCCACCATGAAATCGAACAGCTGGTGGCATCGCTCTACACGGCGGTCACACGGGCGAGGCTCATCCCGCTCGAGCAGACCTTCCGCCGGTTTTCCCGGCTGGTGCGGGAAACCGCGCCAAAGCTCGGCAAGGCCGTCGACCTGATCATCGAGGGCGAAACGGTGGAGGCCGACCGCGAGATCGTCGAGGATCTGTTCGAGCCGCTGCTCCACCTCATTCGCAACAGCCTCGACCACGGCATCGAGCCGGAGGCCGACCGTATCCGGCTGTCGAAGCCGCCAAGGGGCCGCATCCAGCTGCGCGCGCGTCAGAGCGGCGACCACGTGGAAATCGAGATAAAGGACGATGGTCGCGGCATAGACCCGGATCGCGTCGGCAGGACGGCCGTCGACCGCGGCCTGATATCCAAGAGCCAGGCATCCGGCCTTTCCCACAAGGAGACCCTGCAGCTCGTCTTCGCACCGGGGTTTTCCACCGCCGCGACCGTGTCCGATCTCTCCGGCAGAGGCGTGGGCCTCGACGTCGTCAACCGCTCCATCCAGCGGCTCGGCGGCACGATCGAGCTTCAGAGTACGCCGGGTTCGGGAACGACATTCACGCTGCGATTGCCTGTCAGCGTCTCGATGGCCCAGCTGATGGTCGTCGAGGCCGGCGGCGAGCGCTACGGAATTCCGATCTCCGATGTCGTCGAGACCCACAAGCTCCCGGCCGGCGCCGTCCAGCCGGTCCGCGCCGGAAAGGCCTATATCCTGCGCGACAGGACGATACCGCTGCTCTACCTCGCAGAACTGCTGCAATTGCCCGAAGCGCGATTGCCCGCCGATGACATCAAGGTCCTGATCGTCCGCGTCGGCGAGGAGCTGATCGGCGTGGCGGTCGATGCGATCGCTGAACGCGCGGAGACCCTGACCCGCCCCCTTGACGGACTGCTGCAGGGGGTTTCGGGTGTATTGGGAACGACATTGCTCGGAGACGGAAAGGTCCTGCTGGTGCTCAATTTGGAGGAACTAGTGCAATGACCGTTCGCCTGGACGACGATTCGATCCGCCTGATCGACCAATGCGGCGTGGAAGAGGTCGACGTGCTGGTCGGCTATCTGGAAGGCCACGCCGATCTGCCGGTCGATATTAGCGCGGCGACGGCGATCCACACCAGCCTCTGGCAGGCTCTGATGGTCTTTCGGCGGAACATTATCGGCGCGCCCATGTCATCCTTAATGGCGGACAAGGTCCTCTCTGCGCTACAGGCCATTTTTGCCCCCGACACCCAGGACGGGGAACGACAGAATTGACAATAATTCATCGGCCGGAACAGTTTCTTTTGAACATGACGACGGCACGGATAACGACGATGTGGAGTAGAAAATGACGGTGACTGTCCTTCTGATTGACGACAGCAAACTGGCTCGGATCGTGGCCGGCAAGGCGATCGCCGCGCTTCAGCCCGACTGGCAGCGCATCGAAGCGGCCAATGCCGCGGAAGCCTTGTCCATCATCGGCACGCAGCATGTCGACCTGGCGATCGTCGACTTCAACATGCCCGACAAGGATGGCCTCGAACTGGCCTCCGAGCTGCGCGAGATGCACCCGCGCATGCCGATCGCCGTGATCACCGCCAATGTGCAGGACGAGATCATCGCAAGGGTGCGCGCGCTCAATGCGACCTTCGTGGCCAAGCCGGTCACCAAGGAGGGAATCAGCGGCTTCATTTCAGGTGCAGCGCTTCGACTGAAAAAGGCCGACGTATGAACGCCCATTCGATAGAACTGGACGAACTCGAGCTCGATGCGCTCACCGAACTGGTGAATATCGGCGTCAGCCGCGCCGCCGCCAGTCTGCGGAAAATGGTCAACCGTCAGGTCACCCTGTCGGTCCCCTCGGTCGAGATCATCACGCGCAAGTCCGCGGCCGCCCTGATCGGCCAGCGCGAGAGCGAACTGCTCATCGCCGTGCAGCAGCAGTTCGAAGGTCCCTTCTCCGGCCGTGCCCTGCTGATCTTTCCCGAGAGCAACGGACTGTCGCTGGTGCGTGCCATCGTCGGGGAGGACATGGGCGAAGCCGATCTCATCGACATGAAGGACGAGGCGCTGGCGGAGACCGGCAATGTCATTCTCAACGGCTGCCTCGGCTCCATGGCCAACATGCTGCAGCATACGCTCAACATGTCCCTTCCGGACGTGCGCCGCGGCGACAGCGATCTGCTTTTCGAGGTGCCCGGCAGCGCGCGCGAGGACAGCTTCGTATTGTTCCTCTACATCAATTTCTCCGTGCATGAACGAGACATACGTGGATACATTGCGATGATCATGGATCTGCCCTCGCTCGAGAAGCTGAAGCTGCTCATCTCGAACTTCATCGACCGTGTCATGACGGAGATCGACTAACGTGTTGAGTACGGGCGGCAAAGATGACTGAGGACATCGGCGACATCTCACGCGAGCTGGAACGCGCGCGGTCCGCGCTCGATCTCGCCCAGCGCAGGCTGCAGCTGACCCTGGATGCGGCCGGCGCCAGCTGCGGTTGGGAATGGGACATCGTCGAAAAGACGCTGGTGGCGGATGCGCGCTTTGCCGCCATCACGCACCAGGATCCCGTCGCCCTTGCCGATGGCGTCTCCACCAATCATTTCTTCGCCGCCATTCATCCCGACGACCTCAAGCGGGTGAAACTGGCGGTCGCCGGCATTCTGGCCGGCGCCGAAACCTTTTCCAAGGAATATCGGCTGCTTCGCAGCGATGGTGGCTATCGTTGGGTTCACGCCAGCGGCAGGGCCATCCTCGATTCCGACGACCGGCCCGTCAAGTTCGTCGGCATGCTGGTCGACATCACCGACCAGAAACGGGCCACCGAAGAGCTGCGGATCGCCCAGTTCGCCGGCGGTATCGGCACCTTCGAATATATCGTCGGATACGGGACGATCGCGGTGTCGGAGAAATTCTGCCGGCTGTTCGGCCTGCACACGACGAAGGTGCTTCCCGTCCGCACGCTGAACGACCTCATCCATCCCGACGACGAACCGATCATCGATCTCAGCAATTCCGATGGCGTGCAGAACCAGAGCAGCACCGAATTTCGCGTCAGGCGCGCGGATGACGGCGAGGAACGCTGGCTCGCCCGCCGGGGCGAATATGTGGATGACATCAAGACCAACGGCCGGCGTTACATGGGCGTGATCTTCGACATCACCGATGCCAAGCACACCCAGGAAAGACTGCGCGAAGCCAACCAGGCCCTGTCGGAAATCGCCCGGGAAAGCCTGCGCGAGCGCAACCGAGTCTGGAAGAATTCGCGCGACCTTCTGGTCGTCATCGGCACGGACGGCATGTTCCGCGACGTCAATCCCGCCTGGGCCGAAATCCTCGGGCATTCTTCCGAAGATGTGATCGGCAGGAACGTGATCGATTTCGTCTGGGCCGACGATCGCGACCAGGTCCAGCGCGAGCTGAGAAAGGCGATCGACAATACACACACCGATCTCGAGATGCGCCTGACCCACAGCGACGGCACGGCACGCATCATTTCCTGGATGACCTCACGGGAGGCCGATCGCGTCTACGCCTATGGCCGCGACGTCACCGCGGAAAAACGGCAGAAGCAGGTGCTCGAGGAAACCGAGGCCCAGCTGCGGCAATCCCAGAAGATGGAGGCCGTCGGCCAGCTGACCGGCGGGATTGCCCACGACTTCAACAACATGCTGACGGGCGTGATCGGCGGACTGTCGGTGATCAAGCGCAGGGTCGCGTCCAATCGGCTGGACGACCTCGACAAGTTCATCGATGCGGCGACCCTGTCGGCGCACCGCGCCGCCGCCCTGACCCACCGGCTGCTCGCCTTCTCCCGCCGGCAGTCGCTGGATCGCCAGCCGGTCGACCTGAAGCATCTTGTCGGCTCTATGGAGGACCTGTTTCGCCGCACCTTGGGCGAGGACGTGGAGATGGTCGTCAATATCCCTCCCGACAGTTGGAAAGCCATGACCGATGCCAACCAGCTCGAAAGCGCCGTCCTCAACCTGGTGATCAATGCGCGCGACGCCATGCCGAACGGCGGGAGGCTGACCATCGATGCGACCAATGTCGTCGTCTCCCAGGCGGACCTCGTCCAGGGCGAGACGCTGCAACCGGGCAATTACGCGGTGCTCGCCGTCAGCGATACCGGCTTCGGCATGTCGCAGGCGACGATCGACAAGGCCTTCGAACCTTTCTTCACGACAAAGCCGATCGGACAGGGCACGGGCCTCGGCCTGTCGATGATCTACGGCTTCGTTCAGCAGTCCGGCGGGCATGTGCGGATCCACAGCCAGGTCGGCGTCGGAACGACGATCAAGCTCTATCTGCCGGCGAGCCTCGAAGACGTGGTGGCCAAGACGGCCGCAGCCGAGCGGGAAGTGGTGCCGCCGCGCGGCGAAGGCGAGACCGTGCTGGTGGTCGAGGACGACGATTCGGTGCGTATGCTCGTCGTCGACGTGCTGAAGGAACTGGGCTATCGGGTCATCGAGGCCGGCGACGGCGCGCACGCCCTTCCGGTCATCGAAGGCAAGGCGCGGATCGATCTTCTGATCTCCGACGTCGGTCTGCCCGGCCTCAACGGCCGCCAGCTGGCGGAAATCGCCATAGCCGCCCGCCCGGCCCTGAAGGTGCTCTTCATCACCGGCTACGCCGCCGCCGCCGCATCCCGTGCCGACTTCCTGGCCCCCGGCATGGAAATGATCACCAAGCCCTTCGCCATCGACGACCTCGCCCACAAGGTCCGCGAAATCCTCACGGCGCCGCGGTAAAGAGCTGGCGCCGCCGGATGGAGGACGAGGCGCATCTCTGACGCAAGCATCGCCTCCGGCTGTCCCGGCCGCCCCGGCCCCGAACGCAATCAGCAACTGGCCTTCTGCGGCGTAATAGCCAAGCACGTTGGCGTGTGATGTCGCTCGGTTTCCAGCCGCGCGTTCCGTGGCGCCTCTGATGAAACTAAGTCCGCCTCTTGGCAGCACAGGACGTCAGAGCCCTAAGGGTGCTTCGGCTTCTCAACGCTCAAAAACGTTTCGAAGCCCTCGCCCTTGCGCCGACAGACTTCTCTCCCTCTCCTTCAATGTTCAACAACAAGCTCGCGTCGAACATCCAAAGATCGGCGCTCATGACCGTGAGGCCGGCGGTTAAGGATGCGAAGGCGCCCGAGCCGTCCAAACCGGCATAGCCGCCGGTGAGCCCCAGTTTGGGGGTCAGCGTTGCGCCATCCGCCAGTGCGAAGGATCGGGCGATCTCCGCCCCGAGGCTCACACGAAACTGTTCAGAATCGAACCCGTCAATGTCGATTACGTCGCCGGCGTCGTTGCGCACGCTGTAGTCCTCGACCTTCTCGTTGAAGTAGACCGCTCTCAGCTTTGGCGTTAGCACCGTCACCTCATCAAGCTGCCATTCCCCCTTGAGCGCGGTATCGATCATCCAGCGCTTCGTGTCGAAGCCCCCGTCCCAGAAGGCGGAGTCGATGTCATTGGTCGAACCGCCGTAAAGGAGGCTGGTGTCCCAGAACACCGCCTTGCCAATCTCGATCGAAGCATTGGGACCTGCCAGCCAACCATTGCCGGTCAGTTCGGCATCCTCGTCTGTCGGATCGGTCATGCGGTCGTAGTGGAAGGAAATGCCGACCAGCGCCTTGTCCGAAAGCAGGTAGTCGGCCCCCAGGTTGATCATGGCGAAACTACCCCACCGACCGTCGTTCTCTTCGCGGTTATGTGCCAACAAAGTGCCGTCGAGCCAAATGTTGAACGGCGAGGCGTAACCGCCGGTGATGCCATCAGAGCTCTGGCGCGCCGACTCCATCTGGGCAAGGCTCGTCGAGAAGCCAACCGTCATGCCCTCTTGCGACGGCGTCATGCGGACCGAAACCGGATCGGCAGCCTGCTGCATCTGCCGGCGCTCCAGCAGCCCGGGAATCTCGATCGTCGAGCTGATCATGTTCTGACGTGTACGCACGAAGCCATGCACAAGATCATCAATCTGCTGGGTGACCTCGGCTGCGTCATAGCCCAGCCGATAAGTCACGGTGCCGGTGTTGGAGATCCCGAGTGCGCTCGTCAGCTGGAAACCGACCTGCACCGTCCCCGAGAAGGCGGGGTTCGGGATGAATTTGAGATACCAGCCAAGCGGGCCGGCGGCGCTCGCCTGGGCGAACTCGCCATTGACGATGGAAACCGTTCCCGCATTGGCCGGTTGTACCGACACGATTCCTGCGGAGATGAACGGACCACCGGTCGCACCTCTGGTCAGGTCTACATTGTTCGGAGACGTGCCCGGCGGCACTACGACTTCCTTGTTCGGAACGGTCACTTCCCGTTCCGTGACCAAGATTGAGTAGCTTGCTGTGCCCGTTGCTCCATTTACGTCGCGAACTTGAATGGTGAAGGTGTAATTCTTCCTTTCGGCGCCCGTATCGACCGAACCTGACAATGCACCCGTCGAAGCGTCGAGCGCCAAGCCATCCGGTGCGGTGCCGGAGATAAGGCTATAGGACAGCGGCGCTGTGCCGCCTGTTGCGGAGATCACCTGGCCATAATCTTCGCCGGCCATCGCATCGGCCAAGGCGCCGGCGGCGGGGGAGAATGTGAAGGTCGTGGCAGGTGCTGTAATCGTGACCGTGTAAATTGCCGCACCGGTGGCACCATTGTCATCCGTCGCGGTGATCGTGAAACTAGACGTTCCGCCTGCAGCCGCCGTCCCGGAAATGACACCGGTCGAGGAATTGAGCGTCAGGCCAGCCGGCAAGGAGCCGGCCGATACCGCATAGGCATAGGGGCTTGTTCCATCCGAAGCGGCAATCGTCTGGCTATAGGCGGTGCCGGCGGTTCCGCTCGGCAGCGCGCCGGCGGCCGGCGAGAAGGTGAAAGTGGGGGCCGTGACCATGACCGTCACCGTTGCGGCGGTCGAGGTACCGCTGGCATTGGTCGCCGTATAGGCGAAGCTGTCCGTACCGGAATAGCCGGCAGTCGGCGTGTAAACGATCGATGTCCCGGATGCCGTGGCCGTTCCGTGTCCAGGCGGCGTTGCAACCGCAACCGAGGCCGCGGCCCCCCCAGTGATATTGAGGGTGATCGCATTGTTGGTGGAATTGGCCGAAACCGTCGCAGTGACTGCGTTGGCGACTGGGGCCTGCGCACCTATGACCAGGCTATAGCTTGCCGAACCGGTGGCACCATTGTCATCCGTCGCGGTGATCGTGAAACTAGACGTTCCGCCTGCAGCCGCCGTCCCGGAAATGACACCGGTCGAAGAATCG